>JAABUM010000347.1_pt1 | contig 86393 bp, 88 predicted proteins | sample 5559161 | NCBI WGS metagenome assembly JAABUM01 (sample SAMN10711868, study PRJNA513369) | rock metagenome | isolation source: Antarctica rocks | place: Antarctica: Victoria Land, Siegfried Peak nord
CCGCCGACAACGTTCGGTCCAACCCCACCTTGCCGGCGGTGGCGACGAGGAGCACCGCACCTGCGTGGGACACCACCCGCTTCCCGGCGGTGTCCACTTTCAGCGGCGGGTAGGAACCGGTAGGCTGCGGCATCAGAAAGGTGCTCCTGTTTTGTGACGATGTTGACCTTAGAGACCATCATTATCCCAGGTAGGGGCACCTTTCGCCTACTTTGAAACACCCAGTTAAGTACCCCCGTGAAAGCGCGAGGGTAGGCCGCCGACACCGGTAAGGCGTGTCCACCGGCGATCCACGACGCTGACGGCAAGGAGCGCGAGCACGCAACTGAAAGCCGAGACGGTGAAAGGCAAAAGGGGAAATGCTCCCGGAACGCGGGCGGCGGCGACGGCGCCACCGAGTAGGAGCAACGTCACCCACCGCCACGTAACCCGCAAAACCATACCGATCAGATGCACCCAGACCAGGCTGCGGCTGAACAGCCAGATCAGCAGCAGCATGGCGGTGAAGACCGCGAATTCCACGTACAACGTGGTGGCATCGAGCGTGGCCATGCCGATACTGCGGAACACCCGGCTCGTGGCGTAGAGATCCGCGTCTGCCTCCCAGTGAGTCGTTCCGAGGTTCGGTATAGGTACGGCGCTGCGTTCCCAGTCGGTGGCCCACTGCATCAAGTTGATCAACACGAAGGCCGGGACAACCCACAGCATGATCAGCCGAAGAAGTACCGGCCACAGGCCCGTCAGCAAGCCGTTCGGTGGAACCGCACCGGAGCTACCAGCCCACCGCAGCGGAGAGGCCAGCGCCTTGGACGGACGACTGTTTTGCGCGGGGCTGATGGTCAGGTCCGGATATCGGCCGATCATCGCTTCGAGATCGCCGGCCATAGTCACAGTGGGAAGGTTGTTCCTCAGCTTCGCCAGGACCGATTCCGGAATAGTCCCTGGCGCAACCCATAAGGCGACAACGCGGGCAGCGGCGGTCCGGTAGCCCTTGTCTCCTTCGAGGGTGTCACCCTCCAGCCTGATCACAGCGACAATGACCAGCGCCTGCATCGGATACTGCCGCCGCAGCGTCGTCAGGTCCTTGAAGCAGTAAATCCCGCATCCGCACCGTTCCGTTGGAGCCACGTGTCGCCGGTTGCGGCGACACCTCGCCTGGCATACGCCGTCCCGCCACGCAGCAGACAACTCGACAACTGGCAACAGCTGTCCATCGTGGGAAACCCGAAACGTTCGCAGACCGTAGGCGCCCACGATCAGGTCGGGTAGTTCCGCGTTCACCGTGAAGGTGTCGGAACCGGAACTGGTTGCGGCAAAGCAGGTTCCGGTGCGCCTGGGCTGATGGGGTCCTGGTCTGGGACGGCGATGACTCGCCGCCGGATCGGCCCGATGTCACCCATTGGCTGTGCCGTCGTCAGCTTCAGGCCAACGTCCCGCTACAACGGCGGTAAACGAGCTTCCGTTGGTAAACCGATCGGGAATCATCGTCTCAAAGCCTTCCTGCCAGATGGGGGTTGATCGGTCAACTCGTCCGTCGTTGTGGCCGGAGCCGGCTCCTGGCTGCCTCGGCGGTCGCTTGGTCCAGTTGGTCTTGCAGCTCCAGCAAACTGGTGACCGCCATATCTCGTAGCAGGATCATCGCCGGACTGCCAGATCCGCCCCGGAAGTGCAGGAGCTGGGCGGTCTGGGTGACAACGGCGTACGCCTCATTGCCGACCAGGTGCGGTAGCACCGCGATCCGAGCGGCGTCGGCCATGTCAGCCGCTTCAGTTCCGATTCCCTCCTGGAGGACGTCGATCGACGGCACCCGCAGGTCGGCAGGGTTGGCCCGGTGTTCAACGAGGAACACTTCCGACAACGATCCAGCAGCCAACGTCAGGATCCGGCTACATCGATCCAGCAGGCCAGGCCACTCGAACATCGCCGGGGTGAACTCCGGCAACAACTCCAAATCGCACGCGTCGTCGGGCAGCCCTGCGGCAGCCAACGCGGCCGGTGCCAAGCTACGGATCAGCCAATCCGCTTGCATGGCAGCTGATTCGGTGAAGTGTTCCGGGCGATCGTGCATGACTGGTTCCTTTCAAGTGTCCGGCTGGAAACGACGATCAGATTCGCTTGCTCCGCCACGCCGCCCACCAGCGGCGACCGTTTTCGTTAACCCGCAACAGCAACACCAATAGGCCAGACAGCAGTGCAGCGAACAGACCCGCCCGGCCTTTGAACAGCAGAAAGGCGACCGCGCCGAATCCAGCAGAAAGGACGTACACCCAAACCACTGTCCTCCACCGCTCTGTGCGGGTCGGCCACGCGTACACCGCTAGCACAGAGGCAAGCAGCAAGACAGCCGACACCACCAGCGCAGGGCCGTAGGTCGTCATGGACGGGTTGGAGAATGTCGCTGCATGGTATTGGAGCACCGTCGCCGCTAGCAGCAGGGCAAGCAGCACCGACACGTGAGACCGCACAGACCGCCATGACCATCCGCCCGCTGCGGCGTCTCGGGCGACAACTCGACTGCCCTTGCCGGTCTGGGCCACCGACACTTTGACCTGAGGCTTCGCCGGCACCTTCTTGGAAGAGCTGGGCCGACCTGCTCGTGTGGGCTCGGCCGCCGACGATCGAACTACCACAGCTGCACCTCGTCTCCGTGTGCTCATTGGTGATTGAAAGCAGTGATGTCATAGCCATCATCGGCCTTGACAAGGGCAATGGTAGCGGTGACGGTGGTCGTTTTGGACGTACCACGCGCATCCGTCAACGCTTCTTCGAAGGTGAGCTGAACAGTTGTCCCAGCCTGATCATCATTGATGATCTGCGATGTAATGCCCTTTGGATTGACCAACGTCGAGCGGCTCCCCCCGGCCTTCCACATTCCCCAGTCCGTTTGCAACACACCTTGAACCGCCCCGCGAGCGGACGGGTCAAGGTGCGGCAGCGCGGCGAACTGGTCCTGCTCCGTCTTTGCACCCTTCGGGTCGGCGTTGTAGTACACGACCAGAAAGGCAACCGCGACATCCACCGCAGAGGACTGATCGGTCAACGACCTGCCGTACTGCAACGCCAAGGGTTGCGGCACGTACACCGGCGCGACGTCACCCACAGGCCGAGCGGCGATGGTCGCAGTTGAACTGGTGACCTTGCCCGCGATCACGTTGAAACCGAACGCCGCCAGCAGCAGCGTCCCAACTACCCACACGACCAGCCGCGCCCGGTAAGTCACGACTGGTCCTGCCCATCGCGTCCGTCACGGCTGTGACGGCCCGACTCATCTGTGCTGTCCCGCTGAGTCGGCCGGAGCGGTTCGCGCTCCGGGGTGCGACCTGCCCGCCGGCTTCGGGGCCGACGCGGCACCACGGGCTCGTCAGCACCGCTCAAATCCGGCTGATCCACCGAATGCGGATTCGTCCCACCTCGGTTTTCGGCACCAACCGAAGACGGTGAAGCACCATTGCCCGTCGGAAGTCTCGGAGTGGCGGTTCGCCGTTCCGTCTCGGTCAGCGGTTGTCTCGCAACTGACGCCGGACCTGCTGCCGGCGCGGTCGCTGGTGCTGGTGCTGGTACTGGTGTTCCGATGTACTGGGCAAAGCTGTCAGCTCTCGGCTGTGTCGCCGACTCAGACGCCGAAGGTGCTTGGGGCATAGGTGCACCGGTGCTCTGGCCGACTGGCGGCGGCGCAGAGGCGGTCACTTCGTGACTGGCCGGTGGAACCACAAGAGGAACCTGAGCAGACGAGGCGGGTGCGACCGGAATAGGACCGGGCGCTGCAGGCGCGAGCGGCGGCGGAGTGGTTACAGCAGGCGTCGTTGGTGGTGTTGGTGGTGTTGTTCCCGGGACACTGCCCTGCGGACTCGGCACCGATGCAGCGGGAGCGCCAGGGACGGGTACCTCAGCCGGTACAACTGGTGCCGGTGAGGGGAAGGGCGCGGGTGCCACCGGCATAGGTGCGGGCGCAAGCGGCGCGGGGGTGAACGCGGCAGGCGTCGTGGGTGGTGCGGGAACACTGGGCTGGGACTGGGGACTGACCGGACTTGGCACCGATGCAGCGGGAGCGGGTGGGACGGCGGCCGCGGGTGCGCTGATTGCCTGCGCTGCCGCCGGAGTGGCTACCGACGCTGCCGGTGCGGCTGCGCTGATCGGCGGAGCTGGTGAAACCGCGCTGACGGTGTGGATAGCCGGGTCCGGTGCGGCTGCTGGGGTTGCGACAGCGGCCTGACTGACTGCGGGACTGATCGTCGGTACGACCGCCGCCGGGACTGCGCTCGAAGGGAGGGCCGGAGTGTGGATTGGCGCCGGTGTGGGTTGGACAACGGCCTGAGCCGCAGCTGCGGGCGGCGCTACAGGTTGCGCAGGAGAGGGCGCCGACCCAGCGCCAGGACCGGCCTGAACCTCTCGTGTAGTCGCGGGATCTGAACCACCACTACCGGCGGAGGGGATGAGCGGCAGCACCGTCGGCGTGATCCCTGCGTGATCCGGCGCACCGGTCACACCTGGTGTTGCTGCCCCGGCTGTGGGGACGCTGATATTCGTGGGCATCGGCGTCGCCGGAGCCCGCGGCGGCGGCCGCCCATTCGAGTGTCCATTCGATCCGCCCGTTCCGTTGCTGTTCAACGCCGGGACAGGTGCTCCAGCACCAACCAGAGCCGCCCCGTCTGCCCCCATTGCGGGGGCCAACGACAGAGCGGCGGCTGCCACAACGGCCTGCCGCAGCTGTGTGTGCGCCTCCGGGGTGGCCTTGGCAGGGTCTCCCAGCGTCAGATCGCGCCACTCGTTGAGCGCGGTGTTGACCTGTGAGCCGACCGGCACCTGCCGAGCCAATGCCTCCAACTTCGACGCATGCTGCACCCGTTGCGCTGCGGTGGGGTCCTTCGCCGGCGCTGAAAGCGCCTGCACATCAGTGCGGAGCCGCCGCGGATCGGTTGTCGGATCTGCGTGTGAAGGCAAACCGACCTTATCGATCTGATCCGGCACGCCGTGCATGGCTACTGCCTCGATCGCCCGGTTCCGCACGGTCTCGTCCACAGCGCCGTCGGCTGCCTGGGCCGCGAACTCACGAAGCGCGCCGCTTGCCTTGTGCGTGGGATCGATTCGGTTGATGCCGCCGAATATCCCGGCGGTCTTGTCGATGTTCTTGGACGCGGCCGCCGCGGTCGGCAACCCGTTTTTCGCTGCCAAGTCGCTGCCCAGAGCGGTCCGCCGCACACCGTTGCTGCCGGACTGGCCCAACGAATCCCGTGTCTTGGCCAGGCGGTTGGCTTCGAGAACCGCCGGGTTCTTCGGATCATCGGCGTGCATTTGACCGGTCGCCGCGACGTGCCGATCAAATTTGGTCTGCTCGATCGACGCCGCCCCGGCTTCGTCTCCAATAGCACGCCGCGTGTCCGCAGTGACCTGCGCAGCATGATCCGCCGCTCCCTGAGCCCGTTGAGCCTTCGACAGCGCGAACCCTTCCTTGGCTCCGGGGGTGTTCTGGATCGCCTGGCTCCGCAACTTCTCCTCGGACCGCAGATCGGACTTCGTCTTCGACAACCGCCCAGCATCGGAGGCCGTCGAAACCCCGCGAATTGAGGAACCGATCCGAGACGTGCCAGGCACCGCTCGAGTGATACCGAGTGCGGCCGACTTGAACTTCTCCGCCGAGGTCAAGGTCGTGCCGCTCGATGCGGCCGCCTGTGAGGCGCCCTTCATGCCAGCGACAGCACCGGCACCAGCCAGACCGACAGCCAACGTTCCAGCCGCAACGGTCTTCGCAGCCGTTTTCGCGGCGTTGGCCATTTGGCCTTCGATCGCGCCACCCGCCTCCTTGTTGCCGACGGCGAGCCCAGAGATTGCGCGCATCGCGGGCCGTGCATAGATGGCCAACAGAATTGTCACAATCGCGCAGGTGCAGATCTTCCAGAACCAGCCGACGTCGGTCGAACCCATGATCATCGTGTCCAGGTAGGCAACCAGGACCAGCGCCACACCCCACGACACTTGTCGCACCAGGTTCGCGAACAGCATTTCGGCGAGCTTGATCGCCGCGACCCGGGAGGGTCCTGGGAAGGCACCCAGCATCAGATAGATCGGCGCGAACACCATCAACACCAACAACGCCATTTTGACGGCCAGCAGCATCGCGCAGATGAACCACACCGTCAGATTGATGATGATGCCGCCCCACACGGACATCCATGCCGCGTCCATGCGCGTGGAAAAGTCAGTGCCCATCGCTGTCTGGCCTGCGCCGGCCATCTGGCTATTGACTGTCAACAGCCCGGAGATACGATCGTTTTCATTCCAGCACGATGACAGGTCGCCTTTGGCGCCAGGTGCGTATACAGCACAGACGTCATATCCCCAGAACTGCAACCACGGATTGAATGCGATGAGCCGTGGGCCGCCCCCGTCGGTTACCTCACCCGAGATGAAACTGCCATGCTTCGAGGCTGCACCGATTTCTTCATGCGCATTCCAAATAAGAGAGGTCAGCATGTACTGTTTGCCGTCGGCATCCATTTGGCCGTTGGGTGCTGTGCCGATGTATTGGGCGTTGAGCAGCTGCGGGCCCCAGAGTTGCTGCGCAGCTTTGTCATTGCCGAAGGCGCCGTAGAGCCAGGGTTGATAGACCAACGGCACGTAGAAGGCGTCCTGCGCGCAGGTGGTGACCGCGTCCTGGCTGACCGAGATGCCACCCCACCCACCACCCCCCACGCCGGAGGAGTCCTGGAAGTTTGCTTTGCAGATACCGCTCCCAGAATTGGTAGGGAGATCCGCAAGTGCTGTGAACGCCTGCCCGGTCAAATCGTTGGCGACGCTGTTCACGTTCGATGCCATCTTCATGGGGTTCGCTTGAAACCACAAGAAAGCGCCAACAACGAGGATCATCCAGGCAATGCCCTTTAGGGCACTCTCTAGCCGGCCCTTCGCCCAGTTTTTCCACCATAGATACATCGCGCCAGCTATGCCGAGGATGCCGAGGAATGTCCCCGCGATGGCACTGGTGGCATTGGCCAAGGAGCCGATGGCAGGTTCCAAGAACTGAAACGGATGGGCTGAGAACGCCCATTGGATCAGGCTCATGGTGACACCGGCGAACAACTTCGACACCGAGAAGATAAGGTTTGGGATAAACCCGAACCAACGGTTCATTGAGAAGCACCCTGGATCATCACCCCACGCGTTCCATTGAAGACCAGCGAGCCCGTACCGGTGATAGGACGGCGCGTACTTGCCGTTCTGTTCCCACGCCTTGATATCAACGACAACCTTCGGTGGATTCATATCGTTCACCGGAGGGCGTGGTGCCATGCCCTGGTAGTCCTTCGGCGCATAGGTCCCAGTGTCGTAACGATGGCCAGGCAGAAAAGTATCCAAACCGGAACCACCGACCGCCGGATTGGGAACATCGACGGGACCGCAAAAGGCCTTGATGTCATCGATGATCGCGTGCGCGGGGGTGGCTGCCCCGATCCACAACGTGAGCATGGTGCTCGCGCCGATCAACAGCAGGACCACCCGCCGGACGATTCGCTGCGTCCGAGTGGCCTCTGGCCGCGGCCGGGAGTGCGCAGGCAAGGTCCGGAAGCTGGCCAGCCGTGTGGACTGGGAGGAGTTGAGCGTGAGCGTCAAGGCGAGCCCTCTCGCATGGGCCCGGTGGTAGCCGGGCGCGGGTTGGTGTAGGGCGGTGCGAGATCACGGTACCTCGCCCAGGCCCGCAACCGCGGGTATCTGCGCTTAGGTGGCGCGAGGTAGGTATGGAACCGCGACAAGCGCGGCCGGGCTCGTTACCATAGGGCACCGACACACACAACCGGAGAGGGGTGGCGGCGATGGTCGATATTCGTCCTCGCGAAGGGCGGGCCGAGCCGACCTTCGGCCAAGCATCTGGGAACAACGCCCGACGGCTCCTAAAGTGGATCATCATCTCGACCGTCGTTGCCGTTCTGCTGGTTGCTGCCGTATGGGGCTTTGTCGCCTGGAAAGCTTCCCGCACCGACGTCAGCCAGGCTCCGTTCACACCGCCCGCTGCTACGGCCTCACCCACGACTGATGCGGGGGTCGGCTGGCCGAGCCAGCAAGCAGCTGGCACGACAATCTTCAAGAAGTTTTTAGATCGGGTCAGCGCAAACGACCCGGCAGGAGCGGCCGCAGCTACGTCGAAGGGATTGTTCTACGTCAACAACGATATGTACATCGCCTATGACTGGCCAAGCCCTAACCCGAGTCAGGCAGCGACCTGGACAGCTCTGAAAGCGCATCTACGCGGCCTCGCCTCTTCCGACGTTCAAGAGGTCAAATACCAAACGCAGAGCAGCGACGGCCACACCGGCGTCTTCGCTTTCACTACGCCTAAGGGCATCCACGGCACGTTCTCTATCTATCAAGGCGCCCCCGACACCGCCGCAGGAATGTTTAGCATCACGCTGTGACTGACCGACCGGTTGGCCCACGCGCACGCGGCGAGCCGATGGACTTGGGAAACCTCATCAACGAGGCACATCTGGCGGCAGCGGGCGAGCAGCAACGTATGGTGGTGACCATCGCCGGACATGATGTCGAGCTGGCAATAACGGCGCCGAGCAGCAATCAGTGGCCTGGCCTGCCTGGACCGACGTAGTCCGGCAGGTCTGCGGATTGGATAGGGCCAGGATTGGATGCGGGCGTGTCCCACGTATCGACGTATCCACGGCCACGAAGGCGGATTCTTATTCGTCGTCTTCGAAGCGTGGAAGCCGTTGTGATGGCGCGGCAAACGCCGGTGGTGGCGGCACGGGGGTTCTTGCCGGTGCGGGCGCGGGTGGCTGGTCGTCATCGGTTGCGGTTGGTGCAGCGGCTGGGCGGGTCGCCTTGCGCCTCGGTGGCGTCGCCTTCTTGTTGGCCGCTCCGGCGGTCGGCGGTGGTGCTGGCAACGGCAAGGGCACCGGTGGTTCGTCTGGATCCAGTTCACGAGCCTCCGCGGTCCCGGTCGAGGGGGATGGGGATGCGGCCCTCAGGACGGTTGGCTTCAGGAACGGGTTCGTTGGGGCAGTTTCCCTTGGGGGGAATTTTTCATCGTCACCCCAACCGGCTGTGACGGTTGAGCCTGTGTCGGCCGGTGTCGGTGCGGCGGATGGCGGGGTGAGGTCGCTTGGCCCCGCATCAGCGGGTTCCTGGCGGCGGGTGCTGTTGGGTCGTTTCGGTTTCGTGGAGTTTTCGGTGGCGATTCCCACGAGGACGTCGGTGGGGCGTGCCATCACTGCGCTGGGTGCGGCTTCTATGGGTAACGGCTGTCCGTCGGCGGCGGTACGTTGCACCGGTAGGTAGGTGTTGAGGTCTTCGTCGTTGTCTGCGCCGCCGAACCAGGGTCCTTGGACGACCATGACGCCTTTGCCGGAGCCCGGCCGGACCAGTTGACGGCCTTGGGGAAGTTCCCGGCCGGACTGGGTGCCTTGTCCTTCGATGCCGACGAAGTCCGCCGGCGCGCGGTAGGTTTCGCCGAACATCATCCGCAGGCCTGGTTCGGTCATCCAGCCGCAGCAGATGCGGATGCCGATGTTGTCGCGGAGCGCGCCGCCGAACATTGCGGCGTCTGGGCGTTGGGCGCCGGTGACTGAGTGCATCCCGACTTTGCGGCCTTCCAAGATGACGTAGGACCAGTCCGACCAGACCTGTTCGGCGATCGCCTTTTTGCCCTTGTCCTCTTCTGAGATCGCTTTTTTTGACATGGTTGACAGGAGGCTCAGCCACTCGTCACAGGCTAGGAAGCGGTAGTTCGGTCGGACTTCTTTGGGGAGAGCTGCGATGCTGGAGACCTTGTAGTGGACGAGGAGTTCTTTGCGGCGGTCCATTTCGCGGCGGATCTCGGCGAACATCGCGCCGATCTGTGGGTAGGTGAGGGCGATCGTGCAGGCTTCGGGGCCGTCGGGGACGGCGGGAATGATGCCCGGTCGGCCTTCCCATCGGGCCCAGCCGCCTGAGCCGCCGCCGTCGGCGATCTGCACTTCCCATCCTGGGGTGCGGGCCTTTTGGTAGACCATCGTTTCCATGGTGGCGGATTTGCCGCCGCCGGTCTCTCCGCACACGAGGATGTGCGGTGAGGTTTGTAGGTCAGTGATGCACCAGGAGCCGGTGCGGGTGATCCGTCCGGCTAGGAACTGTGTGGTCGTCTCTGGGAGGGCGTCGGCGAGTCGGACGTCTGTGGGGTTGACTGGGACGAAGGGGGTGCAGCGGACAGCTTTCTTGGCCAGGTCGATCTGAAATTCCCATTCCAGTCCGGGGTGGCCTTTGTCGTTAGCGGGGAACGCTTTTTGGGTCCACTCTTCGTAGAAGCCGGACATTATTTTCCAGCTGCTGGTTTTGAATCCGGTGGGAAACTGCACTTCGGTAAGTCCGGGGACGGCGGCGGAGCCCCAGGACACGGCGATTCGTCGCCAGTGCCCGACTGGGCGTTGGCCGCGGCGGAGTTTCCAGTGCCGCTCGTATTCCAGGTGGGTTCTGGCGATGTCGAACATGTCGGTGAGGACGGTGCGGCGGCCTTTCGCCACGATGGCGTGGCGGGTGATGGCCAGAACTAGCCAGACTCCGAGCGCGAGGAATCCGGTGGCCGGGCGTGCGTTGGTCGCGGCGATGTAGAACGCGGCGATGCCGAGGGCGAGGATGGGGATTCGGAGGAGCCACCGGTCTTCCCAGATGGTTAGGCCGTAGAAGTTGCGTAAGAGCAGCAGTGCTCCCTTTTTCGGTTTGTCACGTTTGGCGAAGAACGTCAGACGCGCCCACGTCCACATCAGACACAACAAGATCGTGATTACGGTGAACACGGGGATGGCCGGGTGGGTTCGGCCCCAGCGCCACGCCGCACCTGGATCTCGGATGAACTGCCAGATCAGGTATGCGGCCGTCAGGATAGGCAGTATCGCTCGGATCAGCCGGAGCAGTTTGGCCAGCCGCAGCGGCCATTTCGATGGTTCGTCGGGTGCAGTGCCTGTCTTGGCGGGGTTGGTGAGGGCGACGATGGGGTCGAGGGCGTCGTCGGCAGGTTCTGTCCGAGGTTTGGGGTAGGCCACTACTTGGTGCTTGTCGGGCTGCTTGCGTTGCTCCCCGATTTCGAACGACCACAGTGTCTTGGCGCTCAGGATCGGGTCGTTGTTCCACGCCAGGGAGACCAACCGTGCCACTGTTCGATTTTTCGGGTCGAAGTCGTCGGGGCAGCGGATCAGTACGAGTTTGGGGTGCAGGTGGTCCCACCCTTGGGGGAAGATCCACCTGGCAGCGGAGGCACCGTCGGGGAAGGCGAGGTGTTCAGCGGTGACCTGGAACATCGTGTCGGTCCAGGCATCCCGGACGGTCAGGATGCGGCGGCCGCAGCGGTATCCGCCGTAGGTGAAGCCGATGAGCCCAGCTGCGAGGCCGAGACCGCCCGCATAAAGGGTCGCCGCGGCGGTGAACGCCAGCAGGGCGACGCTGAGCAGCAGTCCCCTGCCGGTGAACAGCGCGGCCGCGGCGGTGGCCACTGTTGCTTTGACGGGGGGAAGCGGCTTCGGGTGGTGGTGCCGGTTCTGATTGCGTCGGACGTTGCCCCAGAAAGCGAGCGCGAACACAGCAGCCAGGGCGACCAAGATGACCGGCAGCGGTCCGGACAGATAGCGGGGAAGAGTCATCACGTCGTCCTACGGCCGGTGTGATCATTCACGAGAGATGTCCTCCCAGGCAAGGTGGTCGCAGCTCGGTGGTGGACCCAGCCGCTTCTACGTTAGCGGTTTGGAGGCCTGAAACAGTCGGTTCTGCCCACGGTGTCTAGACAGTCTGATCGTGAGGATCGCGTTGGTAGCCGGTCAAAGGGTTGACCTTGGCGCCCAGCTGCTTGTGGAATCCTTTGCCGCCAGGCTGATCGATCGGGACGATGAATTTGGCGGTCTCGAACTGCATGACGTGACCGCCGGTGGGCATCTTGCGGTTGTGCACGGTGTATCCATGTCGGCGAAGGAGCCGTATCGCTGGGTCGGAGGTAGCCACTCCGCACCAGCGGGTAATCCCGGCCGCCGCATCCGACGCTTCGATCGCGGCCAGCAGCTGTGTGGCGATGCCCTGGTGCCGACAGTCGGGGTCGGCGGCGATCCACGCCAGACACCGCGATTCCCACGTCAGCTCCAACGCAATACCCGGAGATGCCTCCAACTCGCCGGCCATGATGTGCACCACGGAAGGCAGATCCATCTCCGATGTCACTCCACCGACGAGTCTCCCGTTGATGTACGCGCCGAGGTGCGTGACGACCGGAGGAGTCTTCCGCCCGGGGAACAGCCGGGCCAGGACTCGTTCGGCTTCGATGTCGTCGGCCAGCAGGCGGGGCCCAACGTTGGGATGTTGCTCGACCGGAAACGCTTGGCGGTACAGCGCGCCGAGATGTTCCCGCTGAGCACGGTTGCTGATGCGGGCGATGGTCACCGGACGGCCGGTGGACGGGGCCGGCATGGCTAGATGGGCAAGGTGGTGGGGGTGCAGCACCTGCTCACATAATAGATTGCAATTGCGTGCGTACGGGCGTTTGATGATGTATGATTGATGGTATGAATCTGACGGAGTGGGCGAGAGCGCAGGGCGTGCATCGCACGACTGCGTACCGCTGGTTCCGTGAAGGAACGCTGCCGGTGCCGGCGGTGCGTATCAATTCCCGGTCGATTCTGATCGCGCCGGAGGCGGCGTTGGAGAAGGCGACGGGCGGTGTTGGTCTGTACGCGCGGGTGTCTTCGCATGATCAGAAGGCTGATCTGGACCGGCAGGTCGCGCGGCTGTCGACGTGGGCGGTGCAGGCCGGCGCCCAGGTGGTGCGGGTGGAAGCCGAGATCGGCTCCGGGATGAACGGGTCCCGGACCAAGGTTCGGCGCCTGCTGTCCGACCCGAAGGTCACCACGGTCGTGGTCGAGCATCGAGACCGGTTGGGCCGCATGAACACCGAGCTTGTTGAGGCGGCGTTGTCCGCTCACAATCGTCGGTTGGTGGTGGTGGATGATTCCGAGGTGACCGACGATCTGGTTCGTGACATGGTCGAGGTCCTGACGTCGTTTTGTGCGCGGCTGTACGGCGCTCGTTCGGCCCGGAACCGGGCGTTAAAGGCGGTCGGGTGCGCTCAGCAGGACATCGGTCCGGCGGCGGTGAAAGCGGTGGTGGTGAATGCCGCCGAGCCCGAGGTGACAACGTGAGCCACCGGGGCAAAAGGTTGCGGGCGCTGCGAGATCCTTTTGTGGTCGCCGCCCCGGCCGGCGCGCGGATCCGCACCCGGTTGCAGGTGACCGCCGCCGAGGCTGCGGTGCTGCGGCAGGTCGGGGAGCATCTGGGAGCGTTGGCGAGCAAGGATTTGGCGGTGCGGTGCGCCGACGGGAATAGCGACGCCCAGGTGAAAGCGTATTCGCGGAGGTTCCGTAAACAGGAGTTGACCGCTGCGTCGTCGTCGCGGTGGGCGGGGGCGATCACCCGAACCAGTGAGGACTCCTACCAGCTGCGGATGCGGAACCTGAAAGCGGAGGTGCAGTCGCTGCATACCCGGGTCAAGGTGATGACCGAGCGGCTCACCAGGCCGGCCGGCAGTCAAGACGGCAGTGGCCGGCCGGGATATGCCGACCAGGCCGAGCGGTACCGCAAGCAGCAACGGCTGCAGGTGTTATCGGCACGTTTGGCTGCCGCCGAAGCGACGTTGGCGTCCAGCCGGTTGTCGGTGTGCCGCGGCGGCCGGCCTCTGGCGCACACCCGTCACCACCTCGACGACGCCAAGCTGACATCCGCGCAGTGGCGGGAGCAGTGGACGGCGCAGCGGCTGTTTCTGTGCGCCGACGGTGAGGCCGACAAGGCGTGGGGGAACGAGACGATCCGGTGGAACCCTGACACGTTGAACCTGCAGATCAAACTTCCCGCCCCGTTGGCGCATCTGGCTAATGCCAGGTTCGGACGGTTCACGCTGGCCGGGCCGGTGGACTTCCCTCACCGGCGGGCTGAGATCGCGGCGCAGGCCGCGACCGGCGCAGTCCGCTACGACATCACTTACCACCCGGCGAAAAAGCGCTGGTATCTGGACGCTTCGTGGAAAACCGACCCGGCCGCACCACTGACCTTGGAACAGGTGCGCTACGGCCCGGTCGTGGCTGTGGATGTCAACGTCGGTCACCTGGCTGTTGCCACACTCACCGCCGACGGGCAGCCGATCAACGCGCCGATCACCATCGCGTTGAACCTGGCCGGGTTACCCGCCACCACCCGCGATGCGCGGATCCGCGGGGTGATCAGCCAGATTCTGCGGGTTGCCGCCGACAACAGGTGCGGCGCGGTGGTCATCGAAGACCTCAACTTCGAGGAGTCCCGCATCCAAGGCCGGGAACGGCAGGACAACCGACCCCGGCGAGGTAGCAAAGGTCGGGCGTTCCGCCGCAGCATCGCCGGCATTCCGACCGGGCAGTTTCGGGGGCGGCTGGTGCAGATGGCATCCAACGCAGCACTCGCTGTCGTCGCGGTGGACCCGGCCTACACCTCGAAGTGGGGCGCCGAGCATTGGCTGCCCACTTTGAAAACACAGTTCAACAACAAACTTTCCGGCCATCACGCTGCTGCTGTGGTGATCGGGAGACGTGGACTTGATCAGCGAGCCAAACGCAAGGGCGAACGTGTGACCGACCCTCACCAGAGGATGAAACGCGCGACACCACCACATGGTGTTGCTCGGGTCGGAGAGCTACGAAACCCGTTTGGCGGTCCGAGCCGGGCGGTTGCACCCGGCCTGATCACAGTCACCGCAGTGCAGGGACAGGTAAACCGGAAGGACTCCAGGCGACCGTCGAGCGACGGTAGTAAGACCGAAAGGCCCAACCGGCAGACCTCGACCAAGGAGGCCCAAGACCGTTCGGGTCCACCCACGATCGCAGACCCACTATTGCGACGTGTTTAGGAACGGTCCAGAGCCCGGGCGCCGACGCCTACACCGGCACCGTCAACAACGCGTGGGCTGTCCCTGGGCTGCTTTTGCGCTGTGTCAACGCGGGAGTGGTGGAAGAGATCACCGTGGTCGCGATTCCGTTTCTGCTCTGCACCCGCCGAGGGTGGAACACGCGGTCGATCATTTTGCTCTGTGCCGTATTGCGCTGGCCCTATCACCCGTGCGCGCGGCGGCCGAGGTGATGAGTGTTGATGAGTTGGCCGAGTTCTCGTTGGTTCCCCGTACGGAATTGCCGGTGAAGCCGCGGCCGGCCCGTACTGCGGTGCGAGCGGGCTCGCCGCGCAAGAAGCGAACGGCGTCATCTGCTGCTTCGGCCCGCGAGGCCGATCAGCCCGCAGATGCCAACCGTTAGGTGGGGTGCATTCACAAGTTCCTGTGTTCGGTCGGTGGGTGTAGATAAGCCCGTGGCGCGGAGGATGAGCGATGCAACGTTGACGCGGCTGCGTATTGCGGTGGCCGATGCGGAGGTGGTGGGCCGGTACTGGTCGCACGTACTACGGTCAGATGATCCGGCGTGTTGGGTGTGGACGGGTGCGATCTCTGGGCGAGGCCATGGCCGGTTTCAAATAGCCGACGACTACTTTGCGGCTGAGCACGGTCGAGTGCAGCGGCAGACGTTCGTTGTCATCGCACATCGTTTCGGCTTCGCCGTGAAGTATGGGGTCGATGCTTTGCTCGCGGTCCCGGCCCTTGCGCACCGCTGCGACAATCCGCTGTGCCAGAAGCCGACGCATTGGCGCGAGTCGAACCACCGGGCGAACGGTCAGGAGTACGCAGTGCGACGTGATCAGGTCCGTGGCAACCTGGCGGACTCTCGGGGTGCGCGCGGCCGTGCTCGGGCGGTGCGCGACGCTGCTCGTGGGGGCCTGGACGTGGACGCGGCCGTTGCGGCGGGTTGGCTACCCGTGCATCGGGATCAACATGATCTTTTCGAGCTTGGCGAATGCTGAACGAACGAGTACGCGCGATTCAGTCAAGAGTTTGAGTCGTGGTCCATCTATCTGGAGCGGTGATCAAAGTTGTGGAAGCGTCGGAAGGCTGACTCAGTACCAGCTGCTCCTGCGGTGTCAGTGCAGAGAGTTGCGACGGCAGAAGAAACTGCAGCGCGAATGGCCACCTTGACGGTTCCGGAGCGGGAACTGTGGGAGTGGGGCAGGAAGCAAGAGCCGATGAAAGTGGGGTGCATCCTCGGGTCTTACGTGATCGGCGTTGACCTTGATCTCGAGTTGTACCGTATCAGCAGCACATCAAGCAGTGCCTAGAACCCGCACCTCAGAGGCACTCTGATCCTCCGGTGACCTGTACGCATACCGGGACCGGTGCGCCGTTCCCGTCTCGCTTCAACGCGCTGGTCGCTGACGTATCGGGGCCCGATGGCGCCAGGTGGACTGCCGAAGCGTTGGCGCGGGCCATTACAGAACAGGGCGTCCCGGTACTGCCCCACTTCGTCGCAGGGGTCAGCAGCGGCGACCGCCACGCGGAACCCTCATTCGTGGCGGCGGTGGCCCGCATCTTCGATGTGCCAGTGTCGTACTTCCAGGGACGGGCGGTTCGTGTGGGCACTGACCCGGCCACCGGTGGTCAGGTAGTCGTGGAGGAGCTGCGCGACTCCGCTGGCGTGCCTCATCCGTATCCCGTTCCTGCCCTCCGGTTGGCTGCACAGTGAAGGCCGGTCGGTCAGCGCCGAGCGCGACTCGGACCATCGGCGGCGGGTGAGTCGGAAGGCGTACTCAATGCTCGGACGACGGTTGCTCTGCCGACTCCGAGGACGGCGGCGATGTGGTTCAGGGTTGCTTTCTCTTCCCGCATCTGTCGGGCCTGTTTGAGTCGCCCGGGTGTCATGACGGTAGGACGGCCGCCGTGGCGGCCACGCGCCCGGGCGGCCTGCAACCCTGCGTGGGTGCGTTCGACGATCAGCCGGCGTTCCATCTGGGCGACAGCGGCGAAGATGTGGAAGACCAGCTCACCTCCCGGGGTGCTCGTGTCGATGGCTTCGGTGAGGGAGCGGAACTGGATTTTGCGGGCGGCGAGGTCGTTGACGGTTGCGATCAGATCGGTGACGGAGCGGCCGAGCCGATCGATTCGCCACACCATGAGCGTGTCTCCGGAATTGAGGTAATCCAACGCCTTGCGCAGCTCGGGCCTGGCCATGGTCGCGCCGGAGGCTTGGTCGGTGAAGATCCGGGCGGCGCTGGCCGCGCGGAGGGCGTCGTGCTGGAGGTCGGTGTTCTGCTCGTCGGTGGACACCCGGGCGTAGCCGATGATGTTGCTCATCGGTGATGTCCGCTCCCCCGCTGCTGACCCGGCGGCTGATATCCCGGCGGCGGCTGTGGCGGCTGTTGCGGCGGCTGGCCGGCTGTGGGCGACTGCTTGGCCGTCGGCTTCGGGTGCGTCGTCCTGTGGGCTGCCTGCGCCTGCTGCTGGGCCCGGTTCTGCGGTTCACGGTCGGGGGCGCCGCGTGCTGCGGCAGCGGTGAACAGTGCTTGCAGATCGTCGGTGTTGCCGCGGGCTCCGCGGATCGTGGCGGTGAGCAGCTCCCCGGCGTCCATGGTGTCGAAGTTGATCGGATGTCCCGTGCTGTCCGCCAGGTCGCGGATGAACAGCCGGCCGGTTCGGCCGTTGCCGTCCGGGAACGGATGGATCACGTTGAGCTGGTTGTAGATCTGGGCGAGAACCACGGGCGTCTGGTCTCCGAACCCTTGCAGGTAGTCATCTGCGGCGATCTGGTCGAACAGCTTGCGGGCGGTCACTTCGACCAAGCCGCCGTCCAAGAAGTGCGACAACACTCCATCGGGCGCCACTTTGGCGACATCCCAATCACGAGGCGCACCGGCCCAGCCGTACACGTCCTGGAACAGGTAGCGGTGGGTGTGCTTGAGCCGGTCCCAACTGAACTCGGCGGGCAGCAGTGACCGATCCCGCCGAATCTCGACCTGACGGGCATCGACTAGAACCCGCTCGGTGGACTTGAGCTGTTCCCGGTCAGTGATGCCCAGCTTGTTACGCAGCACACCGTTGGCGTAATGCAGATCTTTCGGCGGTCTTCCCACACTTCAGGGCAACGCCACGTCGCAGCGCCGCAGATACTCAGCCCGCGAGATGTGGCCGCGGGCATACTCGCGCAGCGCCTGCTCATGCGATGGCGGCGTCCCCAGACCCTCCATCCGGGAGGAAAGCACGATCTGCTCGACCTCGCGGTCAGCATCGAACGGACGGCGCAGCGCAGCTGTTCCCGCCGCGGTCCCCAACGTCGACGACTGACTCATGGCCCTCGCTCCCCTCTCCAGCTTCACTACCGTCCGGGATCAGAACTCACCGTCTCGGCTTGTTCCGATCCGTTGATTCCGGACTTGCGTTCTGATTCTATCACTCGTGCGGGTGCATTGCGCGAACCTGACCTGGATTGGTCTGGCTCACAAACGTTCGTTTGCGGACATGATCGGGCCAAGTATGCTTCTTTCACTACACCGAGGGGAGTGGCCATGGCCTCCGACATCCGTGATCTCGAAAGTGCCGTCTCCGAAGCGGCGTACGGCTCGGCCGTCCAAGCGACGTGGGAACAACCGAACGACGGTCAGCCGGCTTGGGTCCGGCGCGATCCTGACGACGTCTTGCACGCTGGAGATCCGTTCGGGCGGTTCCTGAACTGGCTACACGACAACGGACACCGCCGCGCCGCAGCTATTGGTGTACACCGCTGGGTCACGACCGTGTGTCAGCTGACGGAGCTGGACCCAACATCTGAAGCTGATCGTTCTTCTACCTATGACGGGATCTTGTGGGCAGCGTCATTTCCCCAATCGGAGATTGATTCCGTCCGTGCGGTCGCTGCATTGGACGCAGAGGGCGCTCGGTACTAACCCGTACAGTCGCGAGGCGCTACTGGAACAAACGGGTTAACGTTGGTTACGATGCCGAATCTGGGAGAGAGCCGCATAACGCCGAGACGGACCGGTAACTCGCTTGTGCAGCGGTCGCCGGCTCTGGCCACTCAATGGCACCCCACGAGGAACCAGGGGCTCTCCGCAGCAGACGTGCCGTATCAGTCCGGCCAGTTGTATTGGTGGGTATGCCCGGCGGGGCATGAATGGCAGGCCAGACCGGTAAACCGGCACCGCCAACGCACGATCGCCTGCCCGCACCCGGAATGCGGCGGCCATTGCGCGACCGCCGCCACCAACCTTGCGACACTGCGACCAGACCTTGCCCTGGAGTGGCATCCGACGCGTAATGCGCTCAGACCGGTCGCCCTGCTCCCTCCGAGCTGGTGGCGGCCTGCGCTCTTATTCGTGGTGAACTGTGCCGCGCAGGAGGTGCATCGAAAAAACAGTCTTCGCGGGGCTAGGTCGGGCGCTGCGCGGGGCGGTTACAGGTGTCGGAGTTGTCGTTGATGTCCCGGACGTCTTGAACGGCGCGTTCCCGGGCGGCGCGGTCCTGCGCCAGGTCGCCGGCGATAGTGCGCCGAGGCGCCCCGGTTGGCTGCCCCGGACAACACCGGCCGCCGACCTACGGGGTCTGTCAACGGTGCCGGGCGGAACGAGTCCAACTCGTTCTTGGCGGACCAGATGTTCTGCGTGCTGATACCTGTCAGTACACGCCCGTTGACAGAGGGTTGCGTTCTCCCAAGTGATGGGGGTATGGTTTCTTACATTCTGTTTACTTTCCTTTATCGACGCAGCTCAACCGGAAGGCGGACTCTCCAATGATGCGGAAATCTCCAGGACGGAAAATCTCGTGTCTGCTCGCATTAGTAATCAGCCTCTTAGCTTCGATCGTTCTTGCACCTGCAGCCTCAGCGGCGTCGACCCCCTTCGGCTATGGGGGCTGCTCGGTCCAAGTGAATAAGCCTCACGAATCAGAGCACAAGCCCGGTGTTATTAACATAGAGTTCCGTGCATATGGATGCAGCGTCAGCACTGGAATCGAGGTATGGACGAAAGTGCAAACGGCTTTCAGGCGCTCCGATTTATCCACGGGAGGAATAACGGAAAACACCTATACTCATTTAGACACAATTTCGACAAACGCCACGGGGGTCCCGTCGTCGGTTTATCGCAACAACATCGCATGCCCGACCGGCTGGCTCTACACCAAGGTCGATGTTCAAGCTCAATTCAGGCGCGCGGGCAGGACAGTCAGCCTTTCGGAAACTCTCGCGAAGACCTTTACATGCGTCGGCGCACCCGCCCGAGTAGCCTGATCGAGCTGAGCGCGGGAATGCATATTTGGCAGCCAGCTCCTCCGAGGGCTGCCGCTTTTCACGCGCTAGGCGCCGGATGTGGAGTTGGCGCTACGCTGCAAGTGACGGCAGCTCCTACCCACGGCTGGTAACGGTGAGCGTTCAACATGGCAATGGCAGTGGGAGGAAATATCTCGAATCGAGCTGGGACTGAGCTTTCCGTGACTCCTGCATTTGATTCGGACTCACCTAGGCCGTTCGACTTCTTGATTGGTTTGGCGCGGTACGTTTTGCAGCCCTATGAACTCGACGACGAGGGACTAAACGAGCTGATCAGTGCCGCAGCCCGCGACTGGGTAGCTGGGTCGCCCGACCGGGAAAATGGACCATCACGCGCGATGGAAAACGAGGTAGGCGGGGAACCAGCACTATCCGTCTGGCTAGACACGAAGCTACGTTCGGGATGGTTCAATACCATTTCAAAACAACAAGTGTCGATCGGTGGACCCGTCGTCCCATCGCGTCTCGGACCGTTCGGGACGGGAGCAAAGCCGACGCGCTGCATTTGGACGGGGTCAATGTTTGATTCCGGCGCGTCGAGCTGGACTCACATGAGTGCGCTGCTGAGGTACTCAACGCATGCGCGCCGTTTCGAGGTTCGACCTGAGGCGAATCTTCTGTGGATCGACTCCTTCGAGGCATTCGCCACCGCGACCATTACCTTCGGGTCCGGGCATTGGGACATCGACTGGAATGAGGTCGCCGCGAAGTTCGACGGAGTACATATGACAGCTGCGGCAATCATGGAGGCACCCCGCCGTCACGGGTTTGGGCTAGCTAGTTGGACCACCGAGTCCACGGCGTGGTTCTCTGATCATGCGCTGGCCACCCTGCCACCTGTGCGCCTGTGAACCGGTACTCCATGGTGTGAGCCACCGCAGACCCATTCGGCGCTCATGCGGTGCCAGGTTCAAGGGTGACCGATGCGACCGGCCGCGCCGGCAGATGGCGGTACAGACTGGTCCGGGCGATGCCGGTCTTGAGCACGATCTCGGCGATAGTGTTCCCTTCGTCGCGTAGCCGCCGGGCGTAGTCGAGCTGATTCGGATTGACCACCGACGGGCGCCCGACCGGCCGGCCCTTCGCAGTGGCCACCGCACGGGCGTGCGCGGCCCGCTCCAACAAGTAGCGCTGATTCATCATTCGGGCCATGGGTACAGGCTGGCGTGCCGGGTGATGCTCGGCACCCCGGTGGCCGGGTCGATTTCGATGCCGCTGGATTGGTGGCTGCCGTTGGCGTGGGCGATGCCGGCCAGGACCAGGGTGAGCTGTTCACGGCCGAGGGCGGTGATGGTGTCGCTGAGGTTGATCGCCGGTCCGTCGGATCCGCCGAGGCCGATGGATGCGGTGATGAGCAGGTAGGCCCGTTCGCCGCTGGACATCGCGGCGACGTTGCTGGGGATCGCTTCGAGGTTGACCCAGTGGCCGATGGGTTCCCGCGGCTGGATCCACGGGTTGCCTGGTGCGGCGAAGCGGCCCTCGAAGCCGCGGATGAGCAGCTCAACCGCGGCCTCGGTGGTGTGGATGCCTTTGGCCCAGGCCCGCAGATCCTGGTGGACGGTCGGGGCGGTGCTCTTTTTGTTGCGGACGGCAGCCAGGTCGGTGACGCGGTTCGGTAGGCGGTGGTCGTTCACGTCCACTCCCCTACTTGCCGGCGGCTTGGCGGATGGCGTAGGTGACTGCGCCGACCTTGCTCAGATGTTCTCTGGTCATGATGGTCTCCAGGTCGAGCTGTACGTCCAGGTCGATCCGGACGTTGAGCTGGACGAAGGCGGCGGCCGGCGCGGTGGCGGTGCGGGAGATGAGCCGGGCCGGGACCGGCGCCGGCGCAGGTGCGGCGGCGGCCGGTGCGATGGGTGTTGCGCCGGCGGCTTCGTCGACGGCGGGTGTGGCCTTGCTGCGGCTTCGGGGTTGCGGACGGTCCTGGGCGGTCACGATGTCTCCTGTCTCGTACGTGCGTATGCGAGTGTGCGTGTATGCATGCGAGTATGCGTGTATGCTAACTGTGCGGGAAGACCTGGGTGGCGATGATGGCGTACGCCTGAGTGACGGCGTCGCCGGCGGGATAGTCGCCCCACCAGGTGCGGGCGGCGCGGGACTCCCGGACGATGACCGGTCCGGAACGGGCGGGTCAAGCACGTCGGGCAGGTCGGTGTCGTGGCTTAGTTCCGTCAGTACGCGGCGGGCGTCGCGGGAGGGAATGACCGGCCAGCGGCACATGACGATCCCGGCGTCGGTGATGCCGGGGTTCCACGGGGTTTTGCGGAACCGTTGCACGGTGGGTACGGCGTCGCGCACTCCATCGGCACCGTCCTCGTCGCCGGTCGCGGTGTACAGGACCCGTTGCGCGGCGGCCAGGCCGGCGCGGACCAGCGGTCCGCCGGGTCGGTTGGGCAGATCCAGCAGGATCACGTCAGGCCAGTCGTAGCCTTCCAGCGCGGCGGTGATCTTGCCCTCGGGGTACTCCCCCGTCTCGGTTTCCCGTAGCGCCAGGTTCCGGTCGCTGGGGACGGCCTTGATCATCGCTGTCCCCTCGGTGACCGACCAGGGAACGTCGACGACCATGTCCTCGACCCATCCGGCGGGGTCGGTCGCGGCGAAGATCGCGCCGACGTGCAGCCCGGTTTCCCGGGGTTCGATGTCCAGCCAGGTGGTGGTCGTGGCTCGAGGGTCTAGGTCCCAGACAAGTACCTTCTGGCCGCGTCTGGCCAGCGCGCCGGCCAGACCAACGGTGGTGGTGCTCTTGCCGACTCCGCCTTTCTCGGCGTAGATCGCGCAGGACTGCTGCATGAAGTTCTCCTTCTGCCGTGTCCGGTTCACAGATACTAACGCACTTACGTGCGTGCTTACCTGCTAGTAAATACGCTCGAACAGGTGTTCTAGGGTGTGCGGAATGGAGCTGGTGGAGCAGTGGCCCGATCTGTGCCCTGGCGGGCATCGGTACGAACGCGGCCAGGTGGTGATCGGTGCGGAGCCGTGCGGCTGTGTGGTGCGGGTGCCGCACGTGCACCGGACGTATTGGTGTCAGATCTGCGGGGCGGTGTTGAAGGTGCCCACCTGTACCCGGTCCGCCCATACGTCTGAGGCTATGGGGATCGGCCGGCCGAACTGGACATGGCCGCGCTAGCTGCGTTCGATACTTTCGGTGTGCTCCAGCGGGTAGCGCGTCTGGCCGGTGATGCCGGCGAACTGCACAACGGCGTGGGCCGGTGCGCCTTCCAGTCGGTGCAGGGTGATGCGCCGAGCGGGGCCTGCCGCCGGGACGAGAATGTCTCCGAGATGCCAGGCTCGGGCGGGAAGCGTCTTGGTGACCACGGGGGTGGACCTTTCCATGGGGGGCCGACAGTCGAGACTCAGACGGACTCAGAGGTGAGCGCTGGTGGCGGAACCAATGTGGACAGGGCCCGCCACCGGCCGGTGGTCCTGGGTTTGGGTTTAGAACGGTGGCTCGTCTGTGTAACCGGAACTGGCGGCCGGCCACGGGTCGTCCTGGTTGTTGCCGGCAGTGGTGGGCCGGGCGTCGTTGGTGCGGGCGGCCTTGTTGACTTTGGCGGTGGCGTAGCGCAGCGATGGGCCGATTTCCTCGACTTCCAGCTCGATGACGGTGCGCTTCTCGCCTTCCTTGGTTTCGAACGAGCGTTGTTTGAGCCGGCCGGACACGATGACCCGGGAGCCTTTGGTCAGGGACTCGGCGGTGTTCTCGGCCGCCTGCCGCCAAATGTTGCAGCGCAGGAACAGTGCTTCCCCGTCCTTCCATTCGTTGGATGCCCGGTCGAAGATCCTGGGGGTGGAGGCCACGGTGAAGTTGGCGACTGCGGCGCCGGAGCTGGTGAATCGCAGTTCGGGATCGGCGGTGAGGTTTCCTACTACGGTGATGACGGTGTCTCCGGACATGTGTTGCACTCCTAAGTTTGTGGGCCGGTCGAAGTAATCTCCTACATACTAGCACGCTTGTAAGTACGCAGGTAAGTAAATGCCGTGGACTGTTTGTGCCTTGGTTACTGATCGATGCCCAACGGTGCGGCCGGTCTTCTCGCTCACTCGGGCAAGCGTCACGTCGCAACTCCTGGATGCGGGGGTTGTCGCGGTCGCCCGTTTTGGCGGTGCCGATGAAGGTAGGCATTTCGATGTCCTTCGGAGGTGTGTGTTGAGGGGTGTGGCCCGGACGGTGTGGTGCTCCGCCCGGACCACACCTTTAGAAGGGCGGCTCGTCGTCTAGTAACCGCCGTCCCGTCCCTCCTGTCCGGTTGGTTGGTCCGGTTTGCAAGGGTTGGTGAAGTCCCCGCAGTTATGAAGTTACGACCGTACGTTGCCCGTGTCAAGGTCAAGCGGCGATGCACAGCGGGATTGGTTTCCGGCCAACACTTGCCAGGTCACTCGACGCGAGAGGATCAGTAATAATCGCATCCAGAGGTTGGAGACGCCGCCCGGGAGGGGGCCAGGGCGGCGCTCCACTGGCAGAATACTGCCCGTGGCCGACACCAAGCGTCGACATGGTCAAGATGTTGTCGCACCGCGGCTCCACACCACGATTTCTTTGCTCCAGTCATGAGCACCGACGAAGAACACAACCACTCCCGCCACAACGGGCGGCACGACGGCGTGAATCATGAGGGCTGTGACCCACACCAGGGCCGGTGCGCCGCAGCACATGGAGGCCCCACAGAGGACGTTCATGGTTGGGCCTCGCTGATCGCGGAATCGGAACGGAATTCCACGTCTGCTGAGCTGGCAGATTCCGATGAGAACACCGCCGGTTGCGGTCAGTTCGAGCACATCCATCGACAAGTTAGCGCCGCTCAGTCCGCTGGTGGCCAGCATCAGCAGGCCAAGGACGGGCCAGCCGAGGGTCGCGGTAATCATCCATCCGCTGGCGAACACCGCTGACCATGGCAAGAGCGGTCTACGTACCGTTTGTTGTTTCATGGAGCCGATCCCCTCGTTGGATTGCACACCAGGATATGGGCCGGCGGAGCCGACGTGCCCGTCCACAGAGATCGGGTGTCGGCAACCTTGACAAGGGCAACGTCCAGGGCTTAGCGTCGTGGGACACCAACCATCCGGGAGGACCAACCCGTGAGTAAATCTTCGTCGTCTGCCACTGTCGATAGACGGTTCGTCACGCTGCCGAACGTGACCCGCGCCGACTACATGCGGAAGCTGACCGCAATCGGCTTGGCTTACCACTCCAACACGCCGACGATCTTGTGGGGTCCACCCGGGCAGGGCAAGTCCAGCGTGCTGAAGGCGCTTGCGGGCCATATGAAGGTCCCGTTCTGGTTGTTGGTACTCGCCCAGTCCGCGCCCGAAGATGTTGGCGGTACCCCTGTCGTCATACCGCCGGACGCCCCTGGCGGTATTCCGATGGTCAGACGCGCTCCGATGGGGTGGCTGGCTGAAGCGCACGCCGCCGAAGAGGGCTTGGTGTTGTTTGACGAGATCAGCAACGCTTCCGGCGCGCTGCGGGCGGCCGCGTTGTCCGGGTTCGATGACAATGCTCAGTTTGGTGACACCAAGCTTCCGCCCGGGGTTCGCAGGATGCTGGCGGCGAATCCACCGGACATGGCTGAAGATGGGTGGCCGCTCGGCGGCCCATTCTCCAACCGGATCTTTCATGTTCGGGACTGGGCTTTGCCGGCCGAGGTGTTCGCAGCAGGCCTGCGGACGGGGGTGTGGCCGACGGTGCCGACCTTGGAGTTCCGGAACCTGGAAAAGTCGTTGGCGTGGGCGGCCGACGTTGTTGCCGCGTTCGTCACCGCCAGCGAGGTCCGGTTGACACGGCTGCCGGTTGACGACGATGAGCGGCAGTATCCCTGGGCCTCCCCCAGGTCGTGGACGATTTGCGCGCGGATGCTCGGCTATGCCCGGGCAGCTCGGATCATCGACCCGCCCACCGAGACGAATCCGCACCCGGAGCCCCGGCGGATCGACTCCGACACGCGGTTTCTCATCTATTCAGGCTGCGTCGGTGATGCCGTCGCCACGGGTTTCAAAGACTTCGTGGACAACCTGAGTTTGCCCGATCCGAGGGCAATTTTGGAGGACCCGACCAGCTGGCAGCCGCCGTCACGGTTCGACATCTGTCAGGATGCGATTGACTCGGTCCTTGGCGTCTTGGTCGCCGAACCGACCGCGGAGCGGTGGATCAACGCTGGCCGGTTCTTGGGCCGAATCATCGAAGTGGGGCACGCTGAGGCTGCCGCGGCGAAGATGAGCGTGTGGTATCCCATCGGGCTGCGTCTGGGGGTGGCTCACTTGCTGCCGAATGAGCTGGGCCCGGGTTCCCGGTTTGCGGAGCTGTTAGATCAGACTCGGGCGACCCGGATGCCGGTGGCGACCTCGTGAACGTGGCTGCGATGGAGTTGGATACCACTCGGCTGGTGTCCGCTCGGCTGGTCGCGATGGCCACAGAGCCTTATCTGGATGTTGCATTGAACATGCTGACGTTCATCCCGGTCCCCGGATTGAAGACGTTCGCCACCGACAAATGGTGGCGTTGCTACGTCGATCCGGTGTGCGTGCATACCTGGTCGATCGAGGTCATCGCAACAGTGTTGCGGCACGAAGTGCGCCACACCTTGATGGATCACGGCGGCCGCGCCGAGCAGCTGCCGGTGCCTGCACCGCTGCGCGGTGAGTGGAACAAAGCAGCCGATGCCACGATCAATCCTGATGTGGAGTCGGCGGGCCGCGCCCGCTGGCCGTTCCGGGTGGTCAAACCTTCCGACATCCCCGGCGGACACATCGGCTTGACTGCCTACGAGTTCTACCGGTGTCTGACCGACAGCAGCGGCCAAACACCACCTGGCGCCGGAGCGCCGGGAATGGGCCGCGAAGGTGAGGGCGCGGAAGGCGACGGCGACGGCGACGCGGAAGGTGCCGGGCGGTCCACCACTGCGCAGGAAGGACCTGGTTCGGCGCAGGGGGGCGGAGAGCAACCCGACGGCGAGGGCTCAGCCGGTGGGTCCACCGGCGCGGCGGGGGCGGCTGCGCCGGCAGCTCCCCGGTCGGGCGGCACGCCGACCGGTGCGCCGTGCGCTGGAGGGTCGGCAGTCACCGGCCACCAGGGCGACTGGGAACTTCCCCCACCGCAGGATGACTCCGACGCTGGCATCTCCAACGCTGTCGCCGAATCGATCCGTCGGCGCACAGCCACGAAAGTTCGTCAGCACGCAAGTGGCAAGGGCCGCGGCACGATGCCTGCTGGAATGGCTTTATGGGCGGAGGACTTTCTGACTCCGAAACACGACTGGCGCAAGGAGTTGGCTGCTCGTTTGGTCCGGACTTTGTCGCATCTACCGGGCCGCGAGGACTACACCTACCAGCGGCCGTCACGTCGTCACCCGCAGCGCTCTGGCATGCCGCTCGTGCCGGGCCTGGTCGTGCCAGAACCGCCGCGGGTGGACGTCATCTTGGACACCTCAGGGAGTATGGCCGACGTCATCGGGCAGGCGCTGGCCGAGACCGAAGGCATCTTGAAAGGGCGCGCGAACACCCGCATCATTCCGTGTGACGCCGCTGCTTACGCGACCCAGAACGTCCGCACCACCAAACATTTGAACGTGATCGGTGGTGGCGGCACGGACATGCGAGTCGGCATGAAGGCCTCCGCGGATCTGCGGCCTCGCTCCCACGTGCAGATCGTGATTACCGATATGGGCACGCCGTGGCCGCACAAGCCGTACCGGCCAATGCAGAAGGTCATCATTGTCGGTTGCACTCCCGAACCGACCCGCCCTGAACAGCGGCCCTTCTGGGCCACCTACGTCCACGTACCCACCGGACAGGGCTGGCCGCGGTGACCGGCGATAGCGGGTCTGCGTGGCCTATCCTGACCATGGCAGGGATGCCGGTCCCCGAGATCGCACGTTGGGTGCAAGCCGGGCGAGGCGTCATTCCAGGTCGGCGGCTCGCGCTTTTGGCGTTGGCGGGGTTCCAACCAGATGACACATTGTTCGATCCCGACATCTATGACGTCTCTGAGGAACGATTAAAAATCATGGCCGCCCTCAACGGTCACCATATTCTCTGAACCTGGGAGGCGCACGCAATGACTAATCCCGGCGAGGTCGGACACACCGCGTGGGCTCGGGAGATCCGTGTACCCACCGATTTACTCACCAGTCTGGTCTCCGACGGCCTAATCAATTCGATCCGCAAGCACGGGTCGGTGTACTACCTGAATCGGGCCTCAGCTCCGACGGCCGCGGCGGTGATTCAACTGGCCCGGACCGAGTATGAAGCTCGGCTCAATCAGGTACTGGAAGCCACCAGCCGATTCGAGACCGAATGCGAAGCCATACGTTTCGACGTTGCCGAAATGCTGGAACATGGCGTCGAGCCTGTAGGCCGGTTCGGCAATGACGTCGCGGAGGCCATGGAATTCCGCGGCGGAAAGTCAGCGTTGGACCAGGCGCGCAGTGACCTCATGTGGGCGGCGGTTCGGGCTCACGCGCTTCACGGTGCGCTCTTCGAGTACGACCAGGCCCAACGACTTCACTGCGACGTGTCGGTAGATTCTGGCGCGTGAGACGCCGAGCCCTTGGGCGGTCTCGGTGGGGCTTTCGCCGTTGGCGCGGCGGCTCGAGCTGCGGCAAGCTTATCGTGATCCATAACGGTGCTGTGAGGCCGCTTTGCGTTGCCCAACACCCGCCATGGGCGAAGCAGGCGGCGCAACACTCACACTCTCGCCACCACACCCCGGCGCGCCCCTGGTCCCGGCGAAGCAGGCGGCGACGACGTGGAGGCGGCGAGGCGGGATCTGCCGGGGTCCGGGAGTGCTCCCTGCCGGACCCCTTGGATGGAGCGATCCACTTCTTCCGAGCCGCCCAGGCCCATTCCACCTCAGCGGCTTCGCCGCCGAAGCATGGCAAGACGCCCTAGCGCTGTATGCGCGTTATCAGACCTCAGATTGTTAGCCGTTCAATCTGGGTTGGGGTGAGCCGGATGCGGCGGGTCAGGGGGCGCCGGGCGGGCAGGTGAAGTTGGGTAGCTATTACCTGGTAAGCGTTTCGGCTGAGTTTGACGCTGACGGGTTGTGTGGCGTCGGCGGCGGCGTGAATTGCGGCGATTTCATGCTCGACGGGGGCGTGCCGGTTGGCTTTGGTGATGCTCAGTTTGGTGGTGCCGATGTAGTCGGTAGCCCAGCTGGCGATGGTCTGAACTTCTCCTGTGGTATCGGCGGAGTAGGCACGGATGTTCGTTGCGACGTTGTAGCGCCGGTAGATCCAGACGATGGCGGCGCTCCCGCCGCCGACGATGACCGCTGCTAGCGCCGTCGCTTCAGCCGGGTTGTGAACTGGTTGCAACAGTGCGGCGGTAACGAAGCCCTGCTCGGCGAGCAACGCCACCACTAGCAGCGGGTAGCCCCTGCGTTTCCGGCGAGAAAGGAAAGTCAGGGCTGCTGGATCACGGAACACTGCCGGACCATGAAGCCGTCGTCGGCGTTGGCCTTGCAGCGCCCGGAAAACCCAGCTTCCGACCAGCGCCAGGTATGCGCCGAGAATGATCCATCCCAGCTGTTCGGAGACCTCAGCGGCGATACCGGGGACGATGTCATGAGCGGCGTGGTAGATGACCAGCGGGATGAGTCTGCGCAGGTAGAGGAAGGCGATGACGTGGGAGCCTCCCCACAGCATTGTCCAAGGCAGCGACGACCAGGTGCCGTGATAGATGTGGAACGGCCAGCGCAGAAACACGCTGAGAGCGACGATCACTGCGGGATGCCATCCAGCACGGCGACCGATCAGGACCGGTATGGCAACGATGACGATTTCCTCTACAACGCCGGCGTTGATGGAGCCGATGACGATGCCTGGGACCGTCCACTGGTTGTGGACGACGCGGCCGGCTAGGACGTTGGGGTCGGGGTTGTTTTTTTGGAGTACAACGAGGACTGCGGTGGCTGCGAGCAGACCCACCCATGCCGTTGCGGTAGTGAGCACGGTAGGACCGATTGTTGCGCCACTGCGCGGGAGGCCGGCGAGCGGCCGGGTGATCCGCAACCACTGGCAGACCAGGTAGAGCAGCACCGCGGCGCCGAGGATTTCGGCGGCCAGACCGCCGAGCTGGGCGATGTTGCGAGGGGTGCTGTAGTCAGTCGCCGGGAGTGTCTGGTCTCGGACCTGGATGGCGCGGATGATCCCGACTGTGAAGAAGGTCAAATAGCTGCCGATGATGATGGCCAAGGCTGCGCCGGTACCGACCCGTGCATCTGGTTTGTCGGCTTGGGTCATGGCGGCGGCGTGACTGGGTGTCGGGCGACTCGGAGTGCATGAGATCAACTTGGTGTCCTTCGGTGGCTGCGGATACCCGGGGTCATTTGTGACGGTGAACAGCGGTCGGCGCTGCGCCCTCATCGGCCTGAACGGGTTGAACCGGACCCCGGCATGCGCAACTTCGTACTGGGCATGGTTGACGGCCGAGCATCTTCATGGTTGCGGTCTCTCATCGGCGAGTTGATTTCTGGACGCGCGCTTGCGCGCTTGAACTGCGGTATTCGCAGCCGTGCATTCGCCGCATCGACAGCCGCGTTTGTTGTACCAGTAGGTGTTTCCGGCGCCGGATACGTGTTTGGCTTGTTGCATGCGGGAGTGTCGGAGTGCATCTGCCGCGACGATGCTGATCCCTGTGGCTGCCAGGACCTGCCTGTCGCTGGTGGTGGTTCCAGCCCAGTACCCAGCCTCGTCGTCGATGACTGCGGTGTTTAAGCAGCGGCTGCGGACCGGGCAGCTTCGACAGATGTTGTAGAGCTCGATCGGTACCGAGGGTGCTTCAGCTGCGGGTGTCCAGGCGTTGCACTCAGGACTGGTGGTGGCGCAGGCCGCCTGGTGTTGCCACCGATGGGTGTTGGTCTCTGAAAATGCCTCACCGGCGGGTCCAGGAGTGGACACCACCGGCGCGACGACGGGCGAAACCTCAGTGCCGCCAGCGTAGCTGTTGAGCGCGACGAGGGCGATGCTCGTCATGGTGTGTCCCTCCTTCGTTCGGGTTGGAGTCCGCGCCGGTTGCAGGCACCGGCGGAGGGTCAGCCAGTCTGATCGGCTGGTTGGTATGCCTGCAGCACCTGACGTCCCCATTCGGAGTCGGCGTACTGAACGTCGCGTCCGGCCTCGATCAGTTCGGGCAGGTTGGTAATAAGCCCGGTCTGCGGATCGGTCTTGACCACCGTGCTGAGCAGAGCGCTGTAAACGGCGGTTCGGTACTCGGCAGTGATGGCGCCGGATTCCTGATGCGGCTTTAATGCCGACCACAGGGCCTTACGGGCTACATCTGTGGTGACCGCGTCCTGGGTGTCGGCAGGGAGCGCCGCAAGGCTTTGTTGCGGGGCGTTGCGGGCGGCGGGGCGGCTTTCCTGCTGGGCCGGTCGTTGCTGTCGTCCTGGCCGGCTCTGCTCCGGCCGGGACGCGGCCGATGGGTCGGTCGCAGCCGCTGGGTTGGCCTTCGCCGGGCCGAGGTCGAGAACTTCGATGGCGGTGCGGGTTTTGATGGTGGCGGAGTTGAGGCGGGTTCGCTGTTCGGCGGTTGCGGCCTTGGTTCCTTCTTCGCGGTACACCTTGACGTGCCGCCCGATGAGAGCTTCAGCTTTGGCGAACGTGGCTGCACCTTCAGGTGTGTTCAACTCGTCGGTGCGGATTTCTTCGAGCTTGTCGAGGGTGCGGGTCGCGGCGTTCCAGGTGTTCAAGGTGATCAGTCCGCGTGGGGTGTGGGAGTCGCGGGCCACTGACACGATGTCGCCGGTGAACGTTGCCGCTCCGCCGAGGCGGTTGATTCGCCGTCCGATTTCGCCTTCTGCGTCGGTGAGCAGGAACAGCTCCACCGCGGTGGCCTTGATCTTGTCTGACCAGTCGCCTTGTGACGGGTAAGACGTCATGGGGCCGGTTGCTTGCACTGCCAGGCTGAGCAGGTGGCTGATGTCCGTGGTCATGGTGGGCTCCCTCGGTACAGGTGGGGTTGGTGACCCCTTGGTGTAAGTACAACGCTACGACTAAACGTTGCCCTTGTCAAGGTAGCGGGATGCTTTTCTGTGTGTTGTACCTACCTGGGGAGCTTGATGGGAACCACCGTCGGTTCGTAGCATCAGGTCCCAACGCGGCAGTGGGCAACGTTGGCGTGCGTGGAAGGAGATGACGATGGCCGAGAGTCGAGTGCTCATCGGCCTCGCCGAGGTGCAGGACATGCACCAGCGTGCGACCGGGCGCCGGCCGTCGGAGATGACATTGCGGTCCTACAACTCCCGCGGCAAAATGCCCAAGAGCGTGACCCGGGGGAAGTGGGATCGCCAGGAGATCATCGCCTGGATCCGGGAGCAACGTCCGCGGCCAACAGACGACGTTGTTGCGCAGCGGCAGGATGCGATCCGCAAGGCTGTCGCCAGTGGCTCCACCTACCGTGTGGACGTGTCCGTGCGGACGGCCAAGCGTCGCGGGTTGACATGGGTGCAGATCGCGCAGGCACTGCCGGTTGGTCCGGACCAGCGAGTGGTGTCCAGGCAGGCCGTTCAAGAACGTTTCGGGCACTTGATGGCCGCCGCCGAAGACGACTCGCAGGCCGGCTGATCATGTCGATCAAAAGGTTTCAGGCGCGGCGTACCCCGTCCGTGAGGGCGGGGGTGAGCGTTTGTTCTGCTGAGGGTCTGCCTTGCCGGCGGGAGGGTTCCCGCTGGTTTTCCACATACCGCTTCACCACGTCCAGGGCTGCGCCGCCGGTGGACACGGCGCAGTACGACGGGGACCAAAAGTGATCCCCCCAAAGCGCTTTGGTGATCTCCGGCCAGCCTTGTTCGCGGATCCGGCGGGAGGTGTTGGTCTTGATCGACCCGATCAGCACCGACAACGACACCTTCGGCGGGTAGTCCAACAGCAGGTGAATGTGGTCGGTCTCTCCGTCGAAGGCGGTGATGAGCACATCGTGGCGTTCACACACCTCGGCGGCGACTTCCTGCAACAGATTCCGGACCCGGTCGGTCATCACCCCACGCCTGTACTTCGTCACCAGCACCACATGCACGTGTAAACGAAAGACCACATGCCGTCCGGTCCTGAAATCTGTTGCATCCCTAACCATGGGTATATGATAGACCTGTGCTCTCCGGTCGGCGGTATCTGGTCAGGCTCACCCCTGACCAAACGCTGTACGCCGAGCAGGTTGCCGGGATCTGCCGGGCCGTGTGGAACACCGGCCTGGACCAACGCCGCCAATACCGCCAGCGCGGCGGATGGATCAACTACCACCAGCAGGCCAAGGAACTCGTCGAAGCCAAACGCGAGGACGAGCTCAGCTGGCTGGCTGAGGCTCCCGGGCATTGCCTGCAGCAGAGCCTGATGGATTTGGACAAAGCCTGCCGAGCCCACGGCACCCGGGCGGTGAACTTCCGGTCCAAGGACCGCTGGTCACCCTCGTTCCGGTTCCCCGAAGGCAAACACATGCAACTGCAACGCCTGTCCGCACGGTGGGCGCAGGTGAACCTGCCGAAATTCGGGCAGGTCCGGTTGCGGTTCACCCGCGAATTGGGCGGCCAGATCCGGTCCGCGACGCTGACCCGCGACGGAGTTCACGGCGACTGGTACATCTCCATCCTGATCGAAGACGGCATCCTGGCCGTGACCTGCGACCCGACCCTGCCGGCGGTGGGGATCGACCGCGGAGTGAAAGTCGCCCTGGCACTGTCGGACGGGCAGATGCTCGACCAGCAGTTCACCACCTCCGCCGAACAGGCCGGAATCGCCGCGCTGCAGCGCAAGGCAGCCCGCCAGCACGGACCCCGCACGCCGGGCACCTCAGGCCGCAAAGGGCGCCGGGCACCGTCGAAGCGGTGGCTGGCCACCCAGGCCCGGATCGCAAAGAAGCTCGCGTCCCAGCGTCGCCGGCGGGACGATTTCACCGCCAAAACCGCCCGGACCCTGGTCGCCGGTCACAGTCTCATCATGGTGGAAAACCTGAAGGTCGCGCAGATGACGAAACGGGCCACCCCAAAACCCGACCCCGAGAATCCGGGCGTGTTCCTGTCAAACCGGTCCGCGCAGAAGTCTGGGTTGAACCGGGCGATCCTGGCCAAAGGGTGGGGTAAATTCCTGCTCGCCCTGACCCACCAGGCCCGGTACACCGGCACCCAGATCATCACCGTCCCCGCCGCCTACACCAGTCAGCGGTGCCACCACTGCCAGCACACCAGCCCCGAAAACCGCGAGAACCAAGCGGAATTCCTGTGCATCCGGTGCCGCTGGTCGGGTAATGCCGACTACAACGCAGCACGCAATATTTTGGCCGCTGGACTAGCGGCAACTGGACGCACAAGCCCCGGAACTCGGGCAGCGTCAACCACCAAGCCGCCTGAACTTCAGGTACTTGGAATCCCCGTCCGTGAGGGCGGGGAGGATGTCAACTGTTGCCGTGTCCCCTATGGTGTCTATACATGGACCACGCGGGAGGTGGCAGGTGTCGTCAGGTAGTAGGAACAGCAGATCCAACGCCTTCGTGATCCGCGTGGAGCATCCTTTGGACGCTCGGATCGCGCAATACATGGAACGTCAGGGTCTGAACAACCGGTCCGATTTATGGAAACGCGCTTTGATTGAGTTCCTCGATCGCGAAGAGCGGGACAGCCGGTCCTCGGCCTCGAAGCCCGTCGCCGCGGCCAGCTGAGCTGCCTGGTCAGGATTCGTCGTCCCAGCCGCCAAGGTTTTTAGCAACATTTTGCTGTTGCGGCAGTGTGGGTCGTTGACCGTTGATCGCCTGAGTGTGGATGTCGGTCAGTAATGCCAATGCCTGCTCTTGCGAGCACAGCGGCATCGGCGGTAGCGATGCGCGGATCGTCGCCGAGTAGCGGGGCCCAGCAGGTCTGCTCCTGGCATCGCACAGGACGATGACACCACGGTCGCTCACCGTCCGGATGAGGCGCCCTGCGGCCTGGGCGAGAGTGATGCAGGTTTCCGCCAGAAACACCGACTCGAACCCCGCTGGTCCTGCGGCTTCTGCCCTGGCAGCAGTGATTGGTTCCCCTGGTGAGGGAAACGGCAGCCGGTCAATCACCACTGCGGCGCAGGAGGGGCCTTCCACGGAGATGCCGGTCATGAATGTGCGGGTGCCGAGTAGGACGGCGGCCGCGTCGTCGGTGAACGCTCTGGTCAGTTGCGATGTCGATTGGCCCGGTTCCTGTAGCAGGATCCGGACGGTGGGCAAGGCTTGCGCGAGCAGCTCGTAGGTTTCTTCCAGCGCCCGCCAGGAAGTGAACAGTCCGAGGGTTCGACCGCCGGCCGCTGTGATGACTTTTGCCAATACGTCGGCGACATGCTGGTTGTAGTCGGTGTCCCGCGGGTGCGGCCCAGGTGGGAGCCATACTCGGCCTTGGGTGGAGAAGTCGAACGGGCTGGGAGCGTCCATGAGCAGGATGTCGCGGCCAGGTGCGGCTCTGCCGTCGGCGAGGCGGTCGAAGCCGAGCCGGTGCACAGCATGCCGAAATGACCCGCCCACTGTGAGGGTGGCAGATGTGAGAAGGACAGTGGCGTAACGGCTCAGTAGCGCATCATGCGCGGTTTGGGACACGTCGAACATCGCTGTGTGCAAGGTCGGGGCACCTTCATTGTCGGTTGCCGCCCACACCACTCGCCGGTCGGTGTTGCCTGAGCCGATGAGGTCGAGGTCCTGTTCCAGCGCCGCCAACGATTGGGTGAGCATCCCGAGGGCGGTGTTTTCGCGGTCCTGTTTGAACGCGCTGGCAGCGGATCCGTGCAGTCCGTCGATGGCGTTGTGGAGCGCCGACAGGGTTGCCTTCACCGGCTGAGTTTCTGCGGCTTTGCGGTCCGGTTCGTCGGCCGCGGGTAGTTGACGGAACGACTCGATTCCCACGTTGAGTTGACCCAAGGCCCGGCTGACCGCGCTGGAATCGGGTAGGTGTTTTTTGCAGCGGGCGGCGACCTGGCGGAGCCGCCCGATCGACAACTTTGCGCCGAAGGTGTTTGCGATGACCGATTCCAGTTCGTGGCCTTCGTCCACGATGACGACGTCGGCGGCGGGGAGCACGACGCCGTCCATCTTCATGTCGATGGCCAGCATCGCCTGGTTGATGATCACCACGTCCGCTTCGTCGGCGATGTCCCGGGCACGTTTGGAGTAGCACACCTCCAGCAGCGGGCAGTTCTTTCCGATGCAGTCCTCGGGGCTGACTGCGACCTGGTCCCACGCGGCGGCGGAATGCGGGAACGGCACTTCACTTTGGTCACCGGTTTCGGTTTCGTGTTCCGCCCATCTGCGCAGCGAGATCACTTCCAGCGATAGGCGTTGAGGAGCGGCCGAGTGCGTCTTCGCTTCTGGTACGGGCAGGCGAAGTTGGTTGTCGGGGCCGGTGGGAGTGTCGAGCTGGCCGCTGACCTTGGCCATGCAGGCGTAGGCGCGGCGGCCTTTTAGGACGGCGATCCGCGGATGGTTGGGGAGCAGTCCGGCCGCGCTCATGGTGTCGGCCAAGAACGCCATATCGGTGAGGAGCTGCGCTTGCAACGCCTTGGTGTGGGTGGCGATCAGTGTCTTGCGACCTGACAGTAGGGCGGGGACGCCGTAGCCGAACGTTTTTCCTGTTCCTGTCCCTGCCTGGGTGATGGCTGGGATTTTTCTGGCGATCGCGTTCGCGGTGGTCCTGGCAAGCATGATTTGCCCGGGCCGCGGGGTTCCCCCTTTGGCCGCGACGATGACCGCCAGGGCCGCTTCGGTGACGTCCGCGGCGGAAGTGCGCTTGGTGGACGGCTGCTTGCGCTCTACAGCCATAGACTTCATCGGCCCTGGCCGTGGGTTTGCGCGGCGCTGGCCGGCGCGATGAACACCGCGCCGCGCTTGTTGCCACCGGCGAGCGGCGGCAGCACCCGGCACGGCAGCACCCGGCACGGCAGCACGATCAACGCGCGGACGCGCAGCTTCCGGCGGGGAACACTCTCGTAGTAGGGCTTCGGGGCGGTCACAGGTCAACCCTGTTCGCCAGTTCCAGCAACTGATCGGCGTGACACGGGACGCGGTTCCCGTCAGCGTCTTCGAGTGGGCACCAGCAGGCCAGGTCGTGGCCTGCGAGCTGGTCCCGGATGCGGTAATAGACGTCGACTCCGAGGACGCCATGATCGAGGTCGTGGCGGTACAGCCAGACCGCATCTGCCGCGGTGAGATATGGGCCGACCTTGTAGGGATTGCCCCACACCGATGGTCGGGCCACGACGATCGCGCCCTCCGGTTTCCGCCATCCTTTGGTGCGGCGCAGCTGGATCCGCTTCGGTTCGGTCATGGCCGTCACCACCCGTTCCGGTGTCGGGCGTATCGCTCGGGGTGATAGGCGATGTCTTTGCCGTCCAGCGACCGGCAGGGTGTGCCGACAGCGGCGCGGCAGCGTGGGCAGGCGACCTGTTGCGCTTCGACTTTGCGGAGCGCGGCGCGGGCGGGGTGGAGCTTCGGTTTGGTGGTCATGCGGTCACCGACATTCCGGAGCGGCAGCCGTATGGCGAGCAGCCGTCCGGGTCGCCGGCCTCCGCTTCGATGTCTTTGATCATGTCAAGGGCGTCGTACTGACGATCGGCCCACTCGCGGCGGGTTACCTTGTCAATCGGCGCGATGGACAGCGGCAACCGAGAGCGGTGCAGGTACGCCTCGCCGTTCAGCCTTTCGCCGCGCTTGCGGATCGCCTCGTCGAACTCGACCGCATCGGCCCACTCGTCGGGATGGTGGTCCCGTAGGTTCCGCCACTGGACATTGCCGTGATACGGGCAGCCGATGCACGCGGACTTCGTCGTCGACCAGCCGCGCGCCGCCAAGAAGCGCTCGCAATCCTTGCGGGACATGTCCAGTTCGAGCAGCGGATACCGCTTCGTGATGTAGGACAGCTGGAACCCATCGGACACCCGCTGGATCTCGTCGGTGGAGAACCCGATCCACTGCTCTGTATGGCCGCCCTTCGGCACCCGGCGGAAGTCCGGCGCCTTTGCGCCGAGCAGCTCGCGCACCTTCCGGTTGATCGGCGCGAGCTTGTACTCGCTGGTGCACTGCCGGCGGCCCATACCTTCGGAGCCGTCCGGGTTGCGGACGAAGTACGGCACCGACGCGTACCGGCTGGTTGGCGACAACATGTCGTCGCGCAGGTTTCCCTTCGACACTCGGTGCACCGGAATGCCGGCGGCCGCGGCGGCAGCCGAGATTCGCTCGAAATGCTTGTAGACGGCTGCTGGCTCCCAACCGGTGTCGGCAAAGATCGCGCCGTCCAGCTTCGGCAGCGTGCCTTCGATGGATAGCAGCAGCGCGGTGGTGGATTGGACGCCAGCGCCGAGCGAGAGCAGCTTCATCGCTGACCGTCTGCCGGATCTGATCCTCCGGCTTCGACGGTGTTCTTCCACTGCTTGCGCATCCGGGAACGCGCTGCTTCGGTGTGGCCGCCCCAGACGCCGTACCGCTCGTCGGTGGACAACGCCCAGGTCAGGCACTGGGCGCGGACTTCGCAGCCGCCGCATACTTTTTGCGCGTGCTTGACGGAATCGCCCTTGTCCGGGAAGTAGGCCTCTGGGTCGGTTTGGGCGCAGACGCCCCGGGTTTGCCAGTGGGTGTCGGTGATGCGGTCGGGAGTTTGCTGTTCGAGGAGCCATCCGAGGTCGGCCGCTTCTTGGGGACGCAAAATCGTCGTTTGTGCCATGTCGATCATTCCCTTGGTGAGAGAGAGGAGCCGATGGTGAGTCGGCGTGGGTGGATCGGTATTTAGTTCTTACCACGTGGGAGCGGCTAGTACCAGCCGCGGCCGTTTTCCTTTTCGCTTTCGATGGTTCCGTAGCCGTAGGCCGAGCCGGGCCGGTAGGTGACGTCCCGCCGGTTGCCTGTCTGGTCGTAGAAGGTTTGGGTGGTGCGACCGTAGATGTCGGACATCGGTCCGGGTTCATCGCCGCGGCGGTCGTCATCGTCGTCGCTGCGGGTGAACGCACCGATCTCCCAGAGCAGCGCCAGCAGGAACGCGCCTGCGGGGATCCACCACCAGGTGATGGTGGAGAACTGGAAGTTGGTGGTGCGGGACAGCGTTATTTCGGCGACGACGGCCAGGACGGCGAAGACGATGGTCTTGACCAGGAGCGCGATGAGATGACCGGTGAAGCTTTTTCCACGCTTGACAGGCTGCTGCTGCGGCTCGTGTCTACGCATCTTCGATTCCTTCCGCGCGCGTCATCGGTTGCTGTGCAACCGTACCGTCTGTCGGTGCGGGATGTACCTACCTTGCCCGGCTTGACATGGGCAACGTCCGGATTTACCGTCCAGCAAGTGTCTATACACGCGAGGGAGGTGATCGGCATGTCGGAGTCAACACCTGGCCGGGGGTCCCGGATCCGGGCGGAGGATGTCACGGCGGTGAAGGATCGCCTGCGAATCGATGAGGTCGTCCGGGCAGCTGGCGTGGAGTTGCGCTCCGCTGGGGGCGGCAGCTTGAAGGGGCTGTGCCCCTTCCACGATGAGAAGACCGCCTCATTCCATGTGCAGCCCAGCCGCGGCAAGTACCACTGCTTCGGCTGCGGTGAGGGCGGCGACGTGTTCGACTTCGTCGTCGCTGTGGACCACCTCAGTTTCGCCGAAGCGGTTCTCTCACTCGCCGATCAGGCGGGCATTCAGGTTCGGATGGAAGGGGCCGGCAGCCAAGACCACGCGAAGTGGGCAGCCGAGCGTGACCGGCGGTTGGCGATCAAGAATGCGAACTCCGCGGCCGCGGAGTTCTTCGTCGCTGCGTTGCGCTCCCCTGACGCGCTCCCAGCCCGCCGCTATCTATCCGACAAAGCATTTTCAGCAGCCGATGTCGAACCGTTCGCGGTCGGGTATGCCCCGCGCGACAACTCATTGAGCAAGGCGTTGCGGGCGCGGTTTCCAGAACAGACCCTTCTCGATGCGAACCTGGTCTCTCGCCGCCGCAGCGGTGAGCTTCGCGACCGGTTCGCCGGCCGAGTGATGTTCCCTATACGTGACGTCACCGGGAAGGTGATCGGGTTCGGTGCCCGCCGGTTGTTTGACGATGACCCTATAGAAGCGAAGTACCTGAACACTTCAGAAACGTTGCTCTACAGCAAGTCTCATGTTCTCTACGGCCTCGATTTGGGTAAGCGGCAGATTGTGGAGACCCGTCGGGTCAACGTGGTGGAGGGTTACACCGATGTCATCGCCTGCCACTTGGCCGGTGCCAGCAACACGACCGCGACATGCGGCACTTCCTTCGCGGACGGTCACGTGCAGATTCTGCGGCGGCTTCTGGTCGATGAACAGCAGTCACCCGGGAAAGTGGTCTTCGCATATGACTCCGATGCGGCGGGATTGAAGGCCGCCGTCAAAGCATTCGAGTCGCAGGAGCAGTTCGCTGGTGCGCTGTACGTCGCCGCCGGCGCCGATGGTCGGGATCCTTGCGATTTGCGGGCCCAGGACGGCGACGAGGTATTACGGAGCTTGTTGGATCGGCCGCGGCCGTTGGTGGAGCTGGTACTGAAAGCGGCGGTGGGCCGCCACGATGTGGCCTCCGCAGAGGGTCGGGCAGCTGCCGTCGCAGCCGCCGTCCCCGTGTTGTCAAAGATCAGCAATCCCGCGCTTCAGCAGGACTACGTGCGGCAGACGGCCGGGTGGGTCGGGCTGCCCTCCCCCGATTTGCTGATCCAGGCTGTTCGGTCCGGCCGCGGTCGGCCAGAGATCGGTGATGGCGGCGGACCGCAGATCGGGCATCTCGCCCAGGTTGAGTGGGAGGCCGTCAAGCTCGCATCGCACCATCCCCAGGCGTTTGGGCGGCAGCTGGCGGGCACCGGGAGCGGCGTGTTCGCCGACCCGGTTCACCGGCGGCTGGTAGCACTCGTGGAGCAGTACAACGGGTGGGAATCGGCCGTGGAACACGCCCGGGACAGCGGTGACGTTCAGGTCCGCAAGGTCGCCGCTCGAGCCGAGGTGGAACCGATGTTGGCGGCGTTGGACGATCAGGCGGCGGTGGAGGAGTTCGCCCGGGCGGTGTTCGAGCAGCTCACCGGTCCGGGCAGGCAGGGCCGGTTGACGCGACTACGAGCGGCGCTGGCCGGCCTTGATCCAGATGACGTCGAGGGTGCCGCCGCGATGATGCAGGCGATAGATGACATTGAGCGCGGGAGTGTCTAGACACTTCGCGTTCGCGTGCGGCTAAGGTTCTGTTCGCCCCACTCACCAAGGGAGGCACCGCCATGACCAGGCGCACTGATACAGCGGTACCCACCAAATTGTGGGCATCGGAAAAGTTCACCTCGCTACCAGCGGTGACGCAGCATCTGTACCTGTTGCTGCGGACCCAGCCTGGCGTGTCGGTGTGCGGGCTGCTGACCGCGGCACCTGATGCTTGGGCCGCAATGTGCAACCCGCCCCGGCCGCTGCCCGGCATCTACAACGACCTGAACACCCTGACCGAGCAACGGTTCATCACCTCCTCCCCCGGCACCCGCGAGGTGCTCATCCGAGGATGGATCAGCGACATGCCGCCGACGTCGGCCAGTGAAGCCGACACCTTCCGCTGGGCGGTCCGGGAAGTGCAATCCCCGCGAATCCGCAGTGACGTCACCGCTGATCTGATCACCGTCATGCAGCTGAATCTCACCCGACCGGTACGGGCCAGGCTGGCCGATGTTGTGGCCTGGCTGGAGCACGGCTCGCGGCGCGAGGTCGAACCGGCGGGGCTGTTCACCACCGACCTGGCCGCCGTCGCAACCCCGAAACCCGACTCCCATACCGATACCGCCGCGCCGCCGATCCGCGCGTCCACCTCCCTGGCGGAGCCGGTGAGTGCGCGGACGATGACCGCCTGGTGGATCGATGAGTACAGGACCAGACATGCCGGTGGCGAACCGAGCGGGCAGATGATCGGGTTGTTTTCCCGGAACGCCCGGAAGGCCATCGAGTCCGGCCGGCACGCCGACGATGATTTGCGAGAGGCTGCGGTCACCGCTGGCAAGCGTGGGGTGACCAACCTTGACCGGGTCATCGAGACCCGCACCCGGGTCGGAGAAACCCGGGTCAGCTATCAGCACACTGTCGGCGAGGAAGCCGGATCACAAGTTCTCGACCTAGTTGCCCTGCTGGGCAAGAACAACTCTGGAGACGATCAGTGACCGACGACATGGACAGCCCAGCCCATGCTGGACATCTACTACTCGGGTTGATGCCTGACCGGATCCGGCAGTCGATTCTGGACGGCTCCGCCGCGCGACAGCCGTACCGGGACACAGAGACCGCTGCGCAGCGGCAGGACCGGTTGGCCGCGCGTGAGGAAATGCTGCGCGGCCGGTGGCTGCGGCTGCTGCCGGGACGGTTCGCGGCCGCCACGATGGAATCGTTGGCCGCTGGGGACGCTGCACATCTGGCCGGCTGGTGGAACCAGGGCGCCGTCCGCAGTCCGGCGTTGCTGCTGACCGGAGCGACCGGCGTCGGTAAGACGTGGATGGCCTATGCGGTCGGAGATTTCGCCACCCGGAGTGGCCGCTCCGCCATTGCGGTGACAGTCGCGAACTATCTCACCGCTGAGAAGGATCGGATGTTCGGCCGCCTGGACAGCGGCGCAGCTGACGAGGCCGCGGACCGGGCCGGGAAGGTGCGCAGCGATGATCTGCTGATCCTGGACGACTTGGGTGTCGAAGTGCCCGGCGATTGGGGCACCGGCCATTTGACGGACTTACTCGATGCGCGGGCATCGGCTGAACTGGCCACCGTCATTACCACCAACCTCTCCCCGGAACGGCTGCACCAGGTGTACGGGCCGCGGATGCTGTCCAGGATCACCGATCGAGGAGGGACCGCGATCAATGTGACGGGCCCGGACCGTCGGCACACCCGGACCGGTGGCCGATGACCGAGCCGCAGGTGGTGCAGCAGGATCTACCGCCGGAGCCCGTGAAGGCGTTCGGGAACGTTCCATCGCCCATGAGTCCGAAGGTGCCGCAAGGACCGCTGTCCGAACGGGCCGCAGCAGCGGGGAGTCTGGCCGACCCGCATTCAGCTGACACCGAGCAGGTGGTGCTCGGCGCTGTCCTGACCGACGCCGCAGCCGCGGCTCATGTCATCGCGACGCTGTCGCTCGGTGACTTCTATTTGCGGTCCCATCAGGTCGTGTTCACGGCGGTGCTGGAGCTGTCCGGCGGCGGCCACCCAGTTTCCACTGTCACCGTGATGCATCAGCTGCGGTCAGCGGGACAGCTGGCCGCAGCCGGTGGTCCCGCCTATCTGCAAAAACTGCGGGAAGCTCGGCCCCTACCCGGCCAGGCCACGTATCTAGCGCGGATCCTGCGTGAGTACACCGCCCAGCGTGTGGTGCGGGCTGCGTTGATCACGGCCGACAGTGACTTGGGTGAAGGTGTCGCCGCGATCGACCTGGCCGAGAAGTTACGGGGCCTGTTGGATGAGGTGCCGCATCCGTACGCCGATGACGTCACACCGATGGATGAGCTGGTAACCACTCTGCTGGACGATTTGGATCGGCGGAGTAAGGAACCGAAAAGCGCCACTCATCCCCGGCGGGCGCAAACCGGGCTGGTGGATGTGGACGAGTTCATCGGCGGCATCGACCCAGGCCAGTTGGTGTTGGTCGCCGCGCGGCCAGGCCAAGGCAAAACCACTACTGCGATGACTTTGGCTCGGCACGCGGCGATCCGACAGCACCTGTCGGTGCTGGTGTTCAACCTGGAAATGACCAAGTCGGAGCTGGTCCTTGGCGTTATGTCCGCGGAAACCAGGATCAGCAACCGGATCCTGCGGGATCAGCCGGATGAACTCAGCGAGTTCGACTGGTCGGTGATGGCCGGCCGTGTCCCGGACTTGGTGGAGGCCCGGTTGTTCATCGATGATCAGCCGGACACCACAATGGCAGACATTTGGGCCAAAGCTGAAGCCGTCAAACGGCGGCACGGCCTGGACCTGGTCATCATCGACCACATCGGCCTGGTGAACGCGCCACGCGACGGGCGCCGAAACACCACTCGGCAAGAAGTGGTCGCAGAGTTCTCCCGCCAGGCGAAAATCTTGGCGAAGAAGCTTGATGTTGCAGTGCTGGTCGCCGCGCAGCTGAACCGAGATCTCAAAGGCCGCGCCGACAAGCGTCCACAGCTGACCGATCTGCGGGAGACCGGACAGTTGGAGCAGGATGCCGACAAAGTACTCGGTCTCTACCGGCCCGACAGCGACAACCCAGAACATGAACGGACCGGGGAGGTCGATGTCATCGTGCTGAAAAACCGCAGCGGACCTCTGGGCGAGCGCACCGCGTTATTCGAAGGTCGGTTCTCCCGGCTGGTGAACCTGTCCCGGTCGTGAGCCTCGGTTAGTTGCGTGCTCACGGAGTCAAAGTGTTCCGTCGCTCGGCACGATTAATGGAATGTCAGGCGCAAGTTGCAGCATTACCCATTGCCGGGTTGGCAGGCGACCGTTGCCGCCGCGACCGCCGAGAGCGACCAGCGTAAGAAGCTTCATTTGCTCGCCAGAAGGCCGGTCGAGCAGGTGCGCCATTTCCTCCTTTACCGCTCTGCTGCGGGCAAGGGTGGCTGTGGATCGGTGCGCCGCAGGACCGCTGGCGGCCCGTGACGGTAGGCATCGAACGCGTCTTCGGGGATGGTGAACTTCGCGGCGAAGTCGGGGTCTTCCGGCTTGACAGTGCCTTTGGGATCGCGGTCGGCCATCAGTAGTCCTCCAGCTGTAGTACGGGCCGGTGACGGTCGGATCCGTCGCTGGCAGTGTAGGAGACGAGCTTGGATCCAACGACCTTCAGTTTCATCCCCCGGGGTAGGACGTGGTCGGCGTTGCCGTTGGTGTTGTTGCCTTTCGGTGCCCGGCCGAGGTAGGCACCCCTGGAGGTGCGGATCTCCAACATGGGGTGCCAGCCGATTCGTTCGTTGGCGATCGCGCTGATCTCGTGGGAGGCGACGGTGTACCGGTCGAAGTTTTGCTGCTCCCCTTCGGTGAAGGCATTGGTCAACCAGTTTTCGATGTTGCTCGCGCTTACCCCGTCGGGCACGTCGAGATTGACGTAGACGATGTGTTCGGCGTTCGTTTGGGCTTCGGCGTCGGAGATGTACCGGTCGATGTTCCGCACGATGACGGCGTCTTCTTCAGGTAGTTCTCTGACGTCGCCGAAGTTCTCCGACAGGGACTGGTTGAGGCGGAACAGGTCCGGTGGAGAGCTGAACGTTTCGGACAACGCTCTTGCTGCTCGGATTGGGATTCGTTTGGGCCGGCGGGCGGTGGCGGTGCGGGTCTTGTTCAGTTCCCGTTGTCGGTAGACGGTGAGTTTGCGGCGGCGAGTGTCTGCTGGGAACTTTTGTGGTCGGATCGAGGGTGGCGCTCCGGACTTCGGTAGGGACCGCTCCAGTGCTTTGCGCGCTCGGGTCAGTCGTTCGTCGGCTTCGACCATCTCGTCAAGTTCACGCAGTCCCTCTCGCTCTGCGTCCCGCTCTTCCTTGTCTTCTAGTGGTTCAGCTCTTTTTTCCGTGGGCTTCGCTGAGGGCCCGACGTCGATGTCAGTTGGTGGGCGGCGGTCTCTGGCCATTGTGGGTTCTTCCTCGCGGGTGGTTCGCGGAGCTGGTAAGACTCCGAGTTGTGGTTCAGCGTAGTCGGTCCCTTACCCATTGAGGGGGCTGTACCTACCATGACCAGCCTTCCAAGGCCCGCATGCCACCGGATGCGAGGGACATCCACAGTGATGTGTCTCCGTGCCTCCATACCTATGGATCTATGGATCTGTTGATGTCAACGCTCATCTATCTCTGTACTTCGTACGACACGTTTCCATGCATCTAGGGATCCATGGAAGTCCGTTGTTACTGCGATAGGGTGGGGGAGTCACTCAACGCGGCGCACACCAGCTGCACAACCACCAAGGGACATGCCCATGACCAGGCACATACGTCGAGCGAAGATCGTCCTGCTGGCTTCAGCCAAGGGCGGAACAACCAAAACCACTTCCGCGGTGCACATCGCCTATGGGTTGGCCAGATTTGGCTTCCGCGTGCTGTTGGTGGACTCCGACCGGCAGGCAAGCTCCTACCGGTGGTACGAGCAGCTCACCCCTGCCGACGGATCGCCTTCCCCCGCCGGATTCCTCGTGCATCGGCAAACCGATCCGAAGATGCTGCGCACCGAGGTCGTAGCGTTTCGCGACCAGTACGACTTCATCGTCATCGACACCCCGGCCATCACCGGCACGGAAGGCGGCGCTCTGGTGGGAAGAGCCGCTGGCTTGGCTGATCATGTGATCGTTCCGACGGCACCTGCTGGCACCGAGACCGGCACCGTGGACGACTCATTGCGGTTCATCGTCCAGGTCAACGAGATGCGAGAGTCCGCTGGGATGGGAACCTCCGATGTCCGGATCCTGTTGACGCGCATGGATTACCGCACGACCGCAGCAAAGACGGGTCGGGAGGCCCTGGCGCTGCACGACGTCACCGTGATGACAGCTGAAATCCCGACCCGCACCGAGATTCTCACCAGCTTCGGGCAGATTCCGAACCCGGAGTTCTACGAGCCGGTCATCTTGGAACTGTTCGGTGATGACTTGGCTGCCCGGGCCGCCGAGGGCGCGGACGAAGGGCACGGCGATGGCAGCGGCGACGACGCGCAGTAGTAGCTCCCTTCCCGAGGAGTTGCCGGTGGTGTCCGACTCGTTCGGCACCGCCGGTATAGGGATGCGTTCCCGCCGAGCCGCACCCAGGTCTGCTCCCCCACCACCGCAGGTGCTCCCCACCGCGTCGCCGATGAAGTTGCTTGCTGGGTTGGCCGAGCCGCGACGTCATCGAGGGATGGCTGCGCGGCGGCCGACTGGAGACGCGGTTCAAAAGCCGAAGCCGTACTCGCTTCTCATGCCTTTGGACATGGCCGACTGGGTTGGGGATTTCGCGCATTTCGGACGTGTTGATAGGTCGGAGATCCACCGCGAGTTGGTGCACGTGCTGATGGACTGTCAGGACGGCCTGATCACCGATCTGCCCAGTGGGGACGGTTTCGCGGACTACTTGCTGGATCGCATCATGGAGCGGCGGCGAATCGCCAACGACGCGGCCGCTACCGCGCAAGCAACCGACCGGTAGTTACGGGCGAGCGAGCCGTTCACGGGGAGTTCGGCCGGCAGCAGTTTCCGTTTCCGCGATGCTTTGCCCGGCTGGGTAATCGCGGGGTGCAATGCCGCTGCCGGGCAGCGGAGTCGCGAACCTCGCCGTCTCGTGGAGCCGCTCGGCAAGCTCATCCCAGGGCGGCTCAGCGCGGGCCACATCGGTTGTCACCTCCAGTTGAATCTCAACCGTGATGCCCTGGGCCCCCGCTGCATGCCCCAAATGTTCGACGTACGCCGTGGCGTAGTCGCTGGCGTCTTGTTGCTGCAGCGATTCCAACGCGTTCAGCTCGAAGTCCAACGCATCTAGCCGCTCCTCGGTAGCGTCGTCGCGGCCCTGCTCTTCGATGATTGCGTCAACAGCGTCGTCGTACATCTGGCCGACGCCAAGCTCCCACAGGACCTCCTCGGGGTTGAGAATCAACTCAACTGGGATGGTTCGCCAGCTCAGCAGCTCCTGTTCGGGGGAGGTGGATTCCACGATCTGTCGGACGAGGTCGGCTTCCCAGGATCCGGGTCGTCCCGCAAGGAGCGCGTCCAAGCTTCCCAGTTGGCTGCTACGTGTGTAATGACTCGGCAGACGATTTCGCCGAAGTCCGGCCTTTCGCGGCCGCCGTTGTCAGTTGCGGCCAATGCGGCGTCGGTGAGCGCGGCGATGGCGCGTTGCACGGGATCTTTCTCGTCCATGACGGCTGGGTTCAGCGGTCGAGCGGCACGGGGCCACCGCAGTGCGGGCATGGAATAGTCCGGCCACGGTTATAGACGCCGTTGTCCGGTTCGGGTCGGATCTCGCCAGGTTCGGTTGGACCCGATCTGTTTTCCCCGGCGTCGGTGATGTTCCCGTCGTGATCTCGGGGCGGCTGTTGATCTTCATGTCCTGACCCGTAGGACTCACCGGTTCCGCCGGCCGCATCGTCGCGCTCATCCTCGGCATAGGGATCGCCGGGCAGCTGATCGTCGCTTGGCCACGGTTGATGGTTTTCGTCTTCGTCCTGCGGTAGCGGTAGCGGCGTCTGGGGGGCCAGGTACCTGTTGATGATGCGCGGCAGGATCTCGTCTGCCATCTGCTCTTGAGTGTGGTCGTGACTCTCTTCCTCGACGGCGGCGACGATCTCCTTGATGCGCTTACCCAAAACGTCCGCAGATTTGGAGTTCAAGCCCGGCATTTCCAGCACGTGGCGTAGGCCATCCGGCCCGGCTTGCCCAGAGGCGTTGGCGAGGTCCCGGCCGACGCGGTAAAGCGTGCGGATCCGGTACGCGTGGCTTTGCGCGACGTCCATGATGGCTTGGATCGCTTCGGCCTCGGATTTGAAGCCGCACAGCCGGTGTCCGTCTTTTGACAACCACACCGCCATCTCGATCATCGTCTTGGCGGCGTTGCGGGACAGGCGCTGCAATTCCCGGCGGGCCGCCTTGGCGGAGGTGTACTTCTCTCCGGGGCCCGGAGTCGCGCCGTCGTCATCCGGGTCGTCGGCAATCAGTTCACCGTCCTGTACGACGACGACATCGCCCGTGGTGGGATCGATGACCTCGCCGTCGATCACAGTCGGCTCGTCGGGGCCGGCCTGCCAGGCTGAGGTGGGTTCGTCCCAGTCGCCCTTGATTTCGGCGAGGGCAGCGGCCAGGTCCTCCCGCATCTCCGTCATGTCAGTCAATCCCTCCGTGGTGTAGCGGATGCTCCGGCTGGTCAAGACCGGGGTTGGTGTCTAGACACCCTAGCACCGGGAGTCCGCGGACAAGGCGACACTCCGAGCATGTCACGAGGGACAGATTTTGGGACCACCGCGTTGCGCGAGTCGGCCCGTCCGGGGTGGTGCTCCCGGACGGACCGACATGCTGGCAATCCCCGGTGGTGGGCCGGATCTCTGTGGTCAGCAGCGATAACAAGAAAATACAATTTCTTGCAAGGGAAAACCACCTATTCGGCGGATTCGGAAAAATACCCATACACTATTAAATGCAATCCTATGGATCTATGGAGGAATACATTTATATTCCTGTGCGCGGTAACCATGGCGCGGGGAAACACCCGCTGACCTGCATGATCCGGGCAGTAAAGAGCCCTGACTGAGTGTAGGCACCACCCCACGCTCAGTCAGGGCCAAGCGATTACCCGGGCGGGTCAGGTACCACCCCGACCGCCTGATAGGCAACCGCAAGCGAGAGGCTAGTAGCACCAGCTTGGTCTCGCAGTTACAAACGTACTCGATCGCTTCTATCGCGTCAGCCCTCCAAATGGATTAGACCTCCCCGTGTCGCCGGGCATCAACCGGTTGCCACATCGGGAGGCCGACACACCCTCCCTTCGTTGAGATCTTGGAACGGCCCCTACCCCAGTTCTCGCCTATAGGCTGACGGAGCCCTCACCAGCACAGACCACCTGCCGTCCATGCCCCAGCCGCCGCTTCGCGCGTCACGGCATGCTCCGGTCGAAGGAGCCGAACCATGGTTGCAACACCGGAACCGGACTATTACGAGATCCTCGGCATAGCGGCCGGCGCCGACAACGATGAGATCAAGCGCGCCTACCGCCGACAGTCTGCTGCCTCACATCCCGACCGGGGCGGGTCACCGTGGGCCTTCCGAATGGTGCAAATCGCCCACGACACGCTATCCGACCCGTACCGACGCAAGGTGTACGACCGCCGCAACACCACAGCCGCCGAACCGGCCGCGCCTGACCATCGCACAGCCGAACCGTCGCCTGCCGAACCGCATTTCCATGCAAACACATCCAATAGTTCGCCGTCGAGCCCGACACTTCCGCCTCCATTCACCGACTCACCTGATGGTGCTTCAATCAAGAAGGCGGATCGGTCGCCCAGCCCGAAAGTCTTTCCGGGCTATTTTCGAGGCCTGCCCGTCATGATCATGGTGGCCGTTGCCGATGCCGCCGTGCTGGCAGAAGTGTGGCTGCACTGGCCTGTCGGGGTGGTCCCGAAGTTGTTCTTCTTCGTGTCGATGCTCGCTGCCCCGCTGTGCCCATGGGTGGCGGTGAGGCCGGATCTGGTGGCGCTGCGATGGCCGCCGGTGGCCGCCGCAGGAGCGCTGTTGGGTGGCATCGGTTTCACCGCCTGGCGGGTGCGTCACCTTCCCGTGGCGCCGACGTTGATCGGGCTGGCCGCAGCCCACGCGCTCCTAGGTTTGCTGCTGATTCCAGCGTGGCGCACTTACCGTCGAACCCGAGTGTTGAACCGAGTCGTGCCCCGATCGGTGATGACGGGCAGCAGAGTGTTCGGAACTCCTGGAACGACGCTGCCGGCTGATGCAGCTGTCGCTGTCCGGCGGAGCGCCGATCGACTGTTCACCTTCGCTGAAACCTTTCCCGGCGTTTCGGTGATCCATCTGGCCGGGCTTCCCGTGGAGCACCGAGCGACCACGGCCGATCACGCGGTCCTGGCCGGAACCCGCGCCGCGCTGGTGGCGGTGTATCCCCTTCCGGGCGGGATTCGTTACACCTTCGACGGGTACGGCAACCTCCTGGCCGACGGCCAGCACTTCCCCAACGACGCCGCCGCGTTCCGGCAGGCCATCTCGATCCTGCAAAAGGCCCTGCCGCGACGTTTCGAGGTGCGTGGATTCATCGCCACGGAAGGTGCGGCCGAGCCGGCCACGGTTGACGGCGCGGTCACTGTGGTGGGCAAGGATGCGCTGTGCGCGTCGCTTTCCACTTGGTTGACGGCGAAACCAGCCGTGGTCAGGAGAGACGCGTTAGCTGTGCTCGCCCGATACGCAGGTTGAGGGCGGAATACTGCTACCTCAGGTTTATCACTGTCGCTTCTGGGGCGGCCTCTTCGATGTCGACGTATGGTGAGGTGGCGATCAGCCGCCCACAGATGTCATCGAGCACTTCCAGCGGACCAGCCATACCCGCCCACACGAGCAGTTCCTGATCGACAGACACACGCTCAGGTGAATGTCTCGCTTTACCCAGACTTCTGGCTTGCCCGATCAATGCGATTCGTATGGATCGGCGAAGCTCGATGCGTCTGGCTACCGTCGTGATGCTGTGGCCTGCAGGGGTTGTCGTAGGCGCCGCCCCATATATCAGGACCGGGTTGGCCTGGGCATCCACCTCGTCCGCAACTGCGAGTTCGGCGCGACGCACATACAACTCACCAAGCGCGTCCATCAGCTCACCGTAGAGATGCTGCGACAGCAACGTTTTGGCGGTTGCGTCGCTGCGACGCTCATTCGCCAGGTTTTCGACAACCGTTGCCGGGTGGGGGTCGAGCACCTTCCCTGCGGCTAGTTGCCGGATGGCGCGGATCGCCAGATCAGCGGAGAACCGGGTGCGTTCCTGCCCTACTCGTTGCCGGACCGTATGTTCCCGCCTGGTCATCGCCAGAGCTGCCACCGGCCGAGGTGGTGCTGCGAGGAACATTTTCATGCTGCGCGGACCGTCAGGCGCCGCAACGATCAGGCTTTGCTCGCCGAGACTGTCCAGGGCCTTCCGGACCGTTTCTTGGCCCTGACCGGAGACGTCAGCGATGTCGCGGCGACTCATCGGCCGACTGGCGGCAACTAGGGCTTTGTAGGTGTGGAGCGAGGCCCCCGTCAACGTTTGGGCTCTCGGATCTACCAGGTTGTGGCCGGGGCCACCGTCGGAGCAACCCGATGTGGGTTCAACGTCCGCCAAAGCATCCAGGCGATCCTGGTCGACCGGGCAGATACGGTATTCGGCGCCAGTGCCGGTGCGCCGTGACCCGCTGCGCACTGGGCTGAGCAGCTCCGCGGTCAGCAACAGATCGATTGCTCGAGCTGCGGCGGTGTTGCTGCACAACGCCAGAAGTTCAACGTCGCGGCGAGGCAGCCGGACGGTCAAGTTGCCGTTCGCGTGCGCCCGGTCCGCGATCGCCTCGATGAGCTTGTCGGCGATGTCCCTCGTGGTTTTGCGAGGTGCCGTCGCCTTTCCGTCGCCTTTGGTCACGGTAGTGGTGGCCAGCAACGCTGGTCCGTGTCGGCGAAAGGTTTCGATGGTCAATGCAACATCCGCTGTTGTCTCACTCAACCGGGGCAGCGGCATCGGCAGATATGCGAAGGCCAAACCTTGGCCGATCATGCGGGTGGCTTCCCGCTGTCCCATACCGCCTTTCATGGCCGCACCCACCAGCGCTGACTGCACTTCGTCGCGGCCCACCTCGACACCCTCTTGGGCCAGCGCAAGCACCATCGACCCCGCTGCCAATGACACATCCCTGGACAGCTTGTGCCGCTGTCCGTCTTCCATAGCGGCCAGCGCCTCGCAGTTGGCCGCCAGCCTTTTAACGCTCCATGCCCGTAGCTTCTGTTGTCGGGTCCGTCCTACGACGACAGTGGTTGCCGCCTGCAAGGTTTCATTCGATGAGGAAAAACCAGGTCGGCTAGCGTTCTTGTAGCGGCTGATGTTTGCCAGGACTTCGTGGATCGGGGTGGCCCATGCGTACACCGATCCTGACCGGTGCCGGGATCCGGGTGCAACGACGAATCCCCCGCGAGCACGCCCATCGATGCCGTGCATACCGAAAAGGCGAGTGCCGGTCTGCGCGATGGTGCCCCTCGGCAGGTAGAGGTGACGGCCGCCGTCTACGCGGCCGGTGTAGGCGGTTCCCAAAACGGTTGGATGACCAAGCTTCTCCAGTGCCTGTTGCTCGTTGGCTTGACCGGCGGAGCCGTCGATGTCCAGCACGTCGAAAACTTCCCCGCACACCAACCCGATTCCACCATTGGGAATTGCCTCAAAGAGCAGGCGCACGCTGCGTTCGGTCCGGGCCGAGGCTTTCGACCCCCAAATGACCGCCGGGTGTTTGCCGATGTCTGGGCAGGCACGCCCGGCCCGACACGCACACTGCACATCCGCAGTGCCTGGAGCGATGACGGGGTGCAGCGGAAAAACCCGGATTCCGGCGCTGACGTAGGCGAGCGCCAAATCCAACAGCTCCGCCGCCCGCGGCGGCACTGGCCGAGTATTGACGTACATGTCCCCGCCCTAGACCTTGCTGCGAAAGCGGCTCAGGTCAGGTGGCGGCATGGATCGGGGGTAGGCAAAAACGACGTGTCGGACCATGGCTGGTGTGAGCCTTCCGTGGCAATGCTGGGGGTGGTGTGGGTTGGTAGAGCTACCATAGCGCTGCGAGCAAGCCCCCAGCGTGAGGACTCGCGGTGCCACCCGACTTGCTGGACTGGTTGGTCAGACCCGATCCAACTGCCTGATCTGTCCTGCCAGGACGTCGGGCTCCCAGCAGTCGGACCGCTGCCTTGGGGCTACTGCGCCCAGCAACTGCAGTCCAAATCAAGCTGTAAAAGAACGTAGATGGCGTTCGACTCAAAGTGTGGGACCTCCGCGTCCGTTTCCTGCCAACCGTTCGAGCCGCGATCCCCGGCATGACCCGATCAGGCCGTCCCCGGCGACAGTTGACACTGCGAAACCCACTGCCAGTTAACGGATCTGGCCTGGCGCGTGGCACATATGAAGAAAGTTCAAGAACCATCCAAGGGCAGGGTCGCTGCGCCGAAATCCGAGGGAGGGCCCGGGCGTGTCCGCAAGGGACCCCCTACACACAGGGCTGCGCACTCGTTCGGCGGGCGACGGCCGCCGGGATGCGCAAGCGATTCCCCCCGGGGGAATTTCCAGCAATGAAGAAGAAATATCGCGCCAGGCGGACTCTTGGGATCACCCTGGTCGGTCGGTGGACCCTGCGGGCTGAGGTGTTGCATCGGAGGGGATGCGGGCTGTGGGTGTGTCGACTTTCCAACCGGCGCGACCACAAAACCGTTGTTCATGTCGGGTTTTTCAGCGGCGCCAGACGGTGACGCGTTCCAGGGCCAACAGCGGCGCGCCTGGGGGGCCCTTGATGTAGCCGGGGATCCAGGTGGGACGCCGCAACGCATGCTTGGGCCCGTAGGGTTGCTCCCGCCAATGACCACGCACATACCAGCGATGCCGGTACGGCTTGCCGGCTTGGTCAACGGCGCTGGTGTCGCGGTGCTCCAGCCGCCGCAGGTCAATGATCGTTACCTTCCGCTGCCGCTCGGACAAGTCCCGGCCGGATCCGCCGGCGCCGGTGACCCGTCGCGGTGTCGGTCGGCGCGATCGACGAGTTCATTCAGGCGTTGCCGGTCAATCGACTAGCTCGAAGGGGGCCGAGGTAGGCATCTTCGGCTCTGCGGCGTGGCCTACGATGCGGGCCACGGAGGGAGACTTGTGATGGCTGGGGAGCGCAGTTCCACGTCGACGTCGACGGTGCAGATGACGACAGCTCGCTATGCGGGCGATCGGTCGAGGGAGGTAGATGCGGCCATGATTGAGCATCATCGGGATGAGTGGCCGCAGCTCGCGTGTGTGACCGAACGCTGTGACTGTTTGGTTCATGCGGTGCATAAGGCGCCCACCGAGACCACCGCGGGGCGTAGTGCTCATTTTGCTCGTAACGCCACGAGTGTGCATGCCGACTGCTGTCATCTCGGGACGACCCGGCAGGTCGAGATTCTCGAGAAGATGAGCGGTGGAGAGTTGAAGGCCGTCGGGAAGCATCGAGATCCGTTGCGGGGGGACGTGTTCCTGTACAGGATTCCCGTCCCGGCGGCTTTTGATGAGACTCCTGAGCAGCGGCCGGGGCAGTCTCCCGAAGTTACGCCTTTGACGTTCGCACGGCAGATTGTGCCGATTCTGAACACCGCCGTGAAGATTGCAGAGTTGTATCAGCGGTATTCGGATAGCGATGTAGATCCGCACATGAAGTTTCAGGCTGAGTGTTCCGGGCAGCCGGTGGAGTGGCCGAACTTCTTTTACACACGCAACCGAGCGATCTGGTTCGCTCGCAGGATCCGGACCGCACAAAAGGCTCGTACCAAGTTGGATCCGAACATGTCGCCTGCGCAGCACAGGGTTTCGCCTCTGACGCATCCGGTTGCGGTAATGTTTCACATCGACCGCGCCCCTGTCGAGAGCCAGTACGGGAAGGGTGAGGGGTGGGCGAGGGGGCGCCTGCCGGTGCCCGCGGACCACGATGTCCCAGACGAGTGGGTGTTCATCGAGGGTCCGCTTGAGCGGCTCAAGACGATGTTCGCAGATGCCGGCACCGTCAGGGATTCGTTGTATCTCGGATTCGGTATGTGGACGGTGTCGAAGCCAACGCCCCGGTATCCTTTTGGTCGGCTCACGCTCGACGTCTCCGCACACCACACCTCGGTCTGCCCGATCTCCGGCGATATCACAAAGCGGGTCCGAACCCATTGGGCAGCAGGGCGATGTGACCCGGAGACACCGCTCATTCGACGAGAGCTCGACCAGTCACCGTAGACATCTCATCGGCTCGCTCTAGCCGATCGGTGCTGTGGCACTCCGCTGCGCAGATTTTTCTGTCCAACGCAGATCAGCCCAGTCGGCGACGCCCTGTTGCGCGCGGCCCTGTCACTTGGTTTTCATCGATGTCGGCTGTAAGACTTGTCCAATTATCTGGCCTCTTCTGTTCGAATTACGTGGCCAGGTCATGCGCCGACGACAAGGACCTCGCGGGCGGCTTCGATGGCGTCGGGGGGTGATGGTGTCGAGGTTGTTGATGGTCATGATGCGGGCGACTTGGCTCACTGGTGCACCAGGTGTTGTCGTAGAGCCCGAACTGGTTCGCGAGCGCGTGCTGGTTCGGCGTCACTTTCGCACCGAACTGCGTGAGCGTGCGGTCGCCGTTACCCTTGGCGATGTCGCCGACCACTTCCCCCAAGCACGACATATGGTATATGGAGCGCATTCCGGCAACGCCTTCCATGTGAATTGGCGAGTCGCCGGACACGTGCGGCAACGGGACCAGTGAGTCGCTCGCTGAACCCGTATCACTTACTGTGCAAATTCACATCCCTGTGGTCGGGCTACCGGGTCGGTTACTCGCCGGTTAATTTCATTTTGCCGGAAAACCGCCTGCGGTCTGCCAGGATCGGAGCATCTGAGCCACGTCTTCGCGGCGCTCGGTTTCCACGGCCTGGGACAGAGCTGCGGACATGCTTTCGGCCAGTAGCACTCGCGCGCCGGTGGCTGCCGACTCGATTGCCGCTTCCACCATGGCCAGACTCGAGATGTTCGACTCTACCGCGCCCATCGGTTGGTTGCCGGAGCGTAGTGCGTCGACGAATTCGCGTAGCGATCCGGCTATGCCCTCGCCAGGCAGACCGTCGCCGGTTCGGCCGGTATGATGGTCTATGACTTTGGTTCCCGCCGGGCTCGTCCTCGTGTCCTGGATCTCGGGGTCGTCATCGCCGTTCCAGCGCGCGCTGCCGTGCTCGGTACTGGCCCGCCATGCCCCATTCCAGGACGTCTCCAGGCCGGGACTGCACCAGGTTCCGGAGAAGATGTACCGCCCTCCCGAAGCCATCTGGAAGATGGCGGTGGATCCCGCGTCTCCGCGGTACCAGCTCCAGCCCGGGTTGTATTCCTCGCAGTAGACCGAAACCGGTTCCTCCTGCAGCAGGAACCGGGCCATGTCGAGCTGGTGCACGGCCATGTCGAGCAGCAGCGGGTGATCCATGTCGTCGCGGAACCCCCCGAAGTGGGGGGCCTTGAAGAACTCGGTGGTCAGCACGCCGACGGGTCCGAGCGCGGAGATCTGTTCCTTGAAGTCCCACAGTTGTTGGTTGTACCTACGCGATTGACTGACCATGAACAGTTCGCCGGTTATCTGGGCTGCGGCCACCAGCGAAAGCCCCTGTGCTACTGACGAAGCGACCGGTTTCTCGCCCAGGACTGGAAGGCCTGCGAACAGAGCGGCGGTGGTGACCGGGTGGTGCGCCGAGGGCACGGTGACGTCGATGACCGCCTGCGCACGGGAGCGGGCGGCAACTTCGACGATGTCTGTCCCGATCGCGATACCCGGGTCAAGGTCGCCGGCGACCTGCTCGGCGGCCGCGGTATTCAGGTCGACCAGGCCAACCAACTCCACCTCGGCGCAATCCTGGATCGCGGCCAGCCACGCTTGCCCCATTCCGCCGACACCGACCAGGACGAGCTTCAACGGATGCCCATCGTTGGGGATTGTTCGAAACGTCATCATGGAGTAGTGGCCTCGTCGACCTCGATCGGGCCCTGGTAACCCTGGCCGCCGTAGAAATCGTCCGTGTCGTAACGCAGCAGGGTCGGTGTTGAACGCTCCGGACGCACTGTGGTGGCCCATTTGACCCCGTTGGAGATGACGCGGCGGATGTCGGGGTGAAAATAGACGGGAAAGTCCTGGTCACCGGGCGAAAAGTAGAAGATCTTGCCGAACCCGCGCTTGAACGTGCAGCCGCTGCGGAAGACCTCACCGCCGGTAAACCCGCTGATGAAGATGAGTTCATCGGGCACCGGGATGTCGAAGTATTCGCCGTACATCTCTTGCTCGTTGATGATGATCGGGTTCGGCACACCTTGAGTGATGGGGTGAGTCGCGTCGATGGTCCAGATCAGTTCCCGGTCGTGCTCGCTGCGCCACCGAAGGGTGCAGGTGGTGCCCATCAACTTGCCGAAGATTTTGGACCAGTGGCCCGAATGCAGCACCACCAGCCCCATGCCGGCCAACACGTGGCGGTGCACTCGGTCGACCACCTGGTCGTCGACTTCGCTGTGCGCGGCATGCCCCCACCAGGTCAGTACATCGGTGTCGGCTAGTACCGCCTCGGTCAAGCCGTGCTCCGGATCATCGAAAACGGCCGTGCGGACTTGTGCGGACTCGCCCAGGTTCTCGCGGATCCCGTCGGCGATGGCCCCGTGCATCCCCGTCGGGTAGCGCTCTGCCACATCGGGTTCCACCTGTTCGTGGCGGTTTTCTCCCCACACCAGGACTTTCAACTGTGACATCGATGTACTCCTTTGTTCTGGACGAAATGAAATGGATCGGTCGGAAGGTTGCGCGCCGTCGCGCCTGGACGTGTCGTCGACGAGCTGGTCTACCGAACTTTTTGTGCAGCTGTCGCGACGACCGGGTGGACGACTACACGTCAGGGCCGGCCCTGGTCACCGCGACCGGGAGTTCGGTCAACTTAGCTAGCTGAGCGTCCTCGCCCAGGGCGGACCCGACTCCAAGTACGCGGGCACCGGCCGCCAGGTAGTGCGCGGCGTTGTCTGCGTCGATGCCGCCGGTGGCCACGAATGACACCTGCGGAAATGGTCCGTGCATGGCCTTAAACCAATCCGGGCCCAGGACCGATGCCGGGAAAGCCTTGATCCAACGCAGGTTCAGGCGCAGGGCCAGCTGGATTTCCGAGCCGGTGGCCGCGCCTGGCAGGGCGGCCAGCCCGTGGCTGGCGGCGGCCTCGACCACCGCCGGGTCGAGTCCAGGGCTGACCACGAAGCAAGCGCCGGCGGCGGCCGCATCGGCGACTTGCCTGACGTTGACTACTGTTCCGGCGCCGACGAACTGGTCGGGTTCTCGATCGGTTGCGGCCAGCGCGGCCAGCGTGTGCAGGGCGGCGGCGGATTGGATGGGTACTTCCACCAGCCGCGCGCCGAAGTCCCACGCCCGGGCCGCCAATTGCAATGTCCGGTCGGTCGGGTAGCCGCGCAGGATACCCATGATCGGGTGTGCACCCAGCGCTTGGGTGAACCAGGTTGGTTGCGCTGCTGATGTTCCCGTGTCCGTCACCATTCTGCGAAACTCCCGTCGGGATAGGTCCAGGTCGGCGATCCGGGTTCGAGCCGGCCCAGTTGCACAGCGGCTCGTACGGCGTCCTCGTCGATGTCGACGCCCAGTCCGGGGCCGGTCAGGCGGGGAATGTGACCGCCAATCGGGGTCAGTGAGGTCGCATCTCGTAACAGCGCGGCGGCCGGTGCGGGTTCCAGATGCAGATTCAGGGTCTGTTCCTGGGCGTAGAAGTTCGGCACTGCGAACGCCAGTTGCAGGCAGGCGGCGAGCGCGAGTGGTCCGATCGGGGAGTGCGGGGCGATGACTGCGTCGTAGGTCTCCGCCTGCGCAGCGATGCGGAAGCACTCGGTGATTCCGCCGGCATGGGCGAGGTCCGGCTGGACGATGGCCACTCCGGCCTCGAGGACCGGTCGAAATTCAGTCCGTGAGTACAACCGCTCACCAGTGGCGATAGGAACGCCGGAAGCTTGAACCAGATCGGCGAGGAACCCGGAGAATTCGGGCCGTACCGGCTCCTCGGCGAATGCCACACCGAGCTCGGCAAGGCCTGGCAACAGTCGCCGGGCCAGCGGTACCGACGCTCGGCCGTGTAGATCGACGGCCAGGTCCACATCGGGCCCTACGGCGTCGCGGACGGCGCTCAGATCGGACAGCAGACGCCTGACAACGCCAGGCTTTTCGAGGTAGTCCAGCGCTAGCGGTGGGGCGACCTTGATCAGGTCGAATCCGGCTGCCGTGTGCCGCAGTGCTCGCTGGGGATCACCCATCGCCGCCGGGGAGTTGGCGTGGGCGTAGAGGCGGGCCTGGTCACGGACCGGACCGCCCAGCAATTCATGGACAGGTTGTGACAACCAGCGGCCCTTGAGGTCCCACAGGGCCTGATCCAACCCGGCGACCGCGGAACTCAACACCGGGCCGCCCCGGTAGTACCCGCCGCGCGCCAGTACCTGCCAGTGCCGGGTGATGGGCAGCGGATCTGCGCCCAACAGATGTTCAGCCATCCGGTCGACGGCCGCTGTGACCGTTCGTACCCAGTTTTCCAGTGTGCACTCACCCCACCCGGATACTCCTTCATCGGTGGAAATCTTGACCATGGCCAGCCGGTTGGACAACACGAAGGTCTCTACGGTGGTGATTTTCATAACAACTCCGGCGGTGTGGTGTTCATTGGTCGGACACTTTGCTGGAGCGCCTCGGGCGAGACGGGCTCGGGCCGCGAACGGCCCGTTTCCGCTGCATTTTCACTCATTTCGTGTACGGAGTATCTCGGGTAGAAACTCAACAGAGCCTGGGCGCGAGTGGTAGCCACCAGCGCCCCGTTGCCGGCAAACCGGCGCCGGCGTGGCACTCCCGGCGCGTAACGGTCAAGAAGTTCCTCCGACGGCGTGGCCAGCAAGGTGTCGGCGGCGCTCAGTCCGATGACATGCGATCCCGGCACCGGCACGCGCAGCGCGGCCCACACAGCGGCCGCGGCATCCTCGGCTGCCAGGTAGGCCCACCCGGTGCGAACCATCTCCGCCGGGTTGGCCGCCGCCTGCGTCACGAACTCGGGTAGCGCCGCGAGTGGGCGTACCAGCGGCAGCCGTAACGCGATGACATTTATTCCCCAGGCGCGGAAAGCCATCGCTGCCGTCATCTCATCGACGGCCTTGGACAGCGAGTACGCATCCGCGATGTCCGCCGGTAGATTCTCGTCGATGGGAAAATATGCCGGTAGAAGCAGGCCTGGGTTGAGGTTCACGCCGGAGGCGTTGATGCTGCTGGCGATCACGGCTCGTCTGATTCCGGCGGCTGCTGCTGCGGCCAGCACCGTGAACGTTGCGTTGGTGTTGTTGGTGAACACTTGTCGCGCCGAGCCGAGCGTCGGATGCGGGATCGCGGCCAGGTGGACCACGGCGTCTGCTCCGTGAAGGGCGGCCGTGACCGCGGCCTCGTCGGTCACGTCCGCGGCGACCTGTCGGATCCCGTGCGTATCCGCCGCGGACGCGGTGACCTGCGCATCCAACGCGGTCACGGTGACCTTCTCTGCGGCCAGTCGGCCCACCACTGCGACCCCGACGGTTCCATTGGACCCGGTGACCACAACTGAGCGCGGCGAATCGCCGGGTGCGGTCATCGGAGAATGTCCGTCGAAGCAGTGAGAACGGCCAGCTCGGCCGACGTCGGCAGACCCTCCCAGTCGCCTTCTGTGGCCACCGCGATCGCGCCGACCTGGGCTGCTTGCGTCAGACAGGCCTGTTCGCCCCATCCGTGCAACATTCCGGAAAGGTATCCGGCGGCGAAGGCGTCGCCGGCGCCTACCGGGTCAACGGCCGTCACACCGAACGCAGCTTGGGTGAGAACACCGGAGCTCGTCGCCGACATCGCGCCCTTGGCACCAAGTTTCAGGATCACCCGCCGGGGGCCGACGCGTAGCAGGTCCGCGGCCAGCCCGTCGAGATCGTCGGCGTTGCTGAACAATCTGGCCTCCGGGACGGTGGCGAACACGGTGTCGCAAAGGGGCAGGAGGCGCCGGGCCCGGTCTTGGAACGCGGCCGCGTCGGGCAGCGCGGCGCGGTGATTGATGTCGAAGGACACCGGAACATTGGCGGCGCTGGCGGTTTCGGCGGCTCGTTGGGTGGTGTCGGCCGGGCCGGTGCCGAGCCCGAGGGTGATCCCGGTGACGTGTAGCAGTCCGGCGTCGCCAATGACCCCTTGCGGCAGATCGGTGGGCGCCAGGTCGATGCCTGCCGACTGGGACCGGTAGTACCAGACCCGGGTCCGGTCGGCTGTTCTCCGTTCGGACAGCAGCAGCGCTGTCGGCCGGTTAGTGTCCACCCGGACCAGCACTTCCAGGCCCTCGGCCCGCAGTTCCCGGACCACCATTTCGCCCAACGGGTCTGCGCCGACGTGGCCGATCCAGGTGGCCGGCAGTCCGAGCCGCCGCACCCCGATGGCCACGTTGGACTCCGCACCGGCGAGCGTCAGACCCAGTGAGCTTCCGCGGGTCAGTGGTCCGGGTGATCGTTGCCGGAGCACCGCGAGTGTTTGCCCGACGGTGACCAGGCCGCGCCGGCTCATTTCACCGCGCCGGCGGTCATGCCGTCGATGACCTGCCGTTGGAAGATCAGAAACAGCACGAACAGTGGCAGCACCCCCAGGAGCGCGGCCGGGAACAGCTGGGTGGGTTGCAAGGTGTGCGGGTTTGCGAAGGAATACGCATTGGCCATGACCGTGCTCTTGCCGGGGTCCTGCAGAAAAACCAACGGAATGATCAGGTTGTTCCATACCTGTAGGGAAACAAAGGTCAACAGGGTTCCGGTGATCGGGCGCATGAGTGGAAACACGATGGTGAAGAACGTCCGGAACGGTCCGCACCCATCGATCGCGGCGGCTTCCTCCAACTCCGGTGGGACCTGCCGGATGAAACTGCTGTAGAAGAACACCGATACCGGCAGGCTCAGCGCCGTGTAGATGATGATCAAGCCGAGCCGATTGTCCAGCAGGTGCAGGTTGCGCATGAGCAGGTACAAGGGACCGATGATCACGAAGACCGGGATGGTCAGGCCGATCACGAACAGCCGATAAACCAGCGAACTCCAGGCCGCTGTGATCCGCGCCAGCGGATAACTGGCCATCGCGCCGATGATCGACACCGCCAGGCAGGAGAACACCGTGAGTAACACGGTGTTGACGACGCTGGAGAAATAGTGGATCTCGTCGATCGAGATCCGGTAGTTGTCCAGCGTCAGATGCCGTGGCCAGCCCAACGGATTGGCCGCCAAGTCGGTTGCCGTTCGGAACGAGGCGACCAAGGTGAACAGAAACGGCATGATGAAGGCGATCGCCAGCATCGCCAGCACCACATCGAATACCCGGCCGCGCCAGGGCCGCCTGTTGCGCGACGGCGTGGAATCCGGTGGCATTGTGGCTCGCGGCGACTCGCGCCGCACTGTCGCGCTCCCGGTCACAGCGCCCGCTCCCGTCGACGTAGCAAAGTGGTGGCGGCACTGGATATCACGACGACGACGATCAACAGCACGACCGCTGTTGCGGCGCCCATGCCAAAATCACCGTTGTTGAAGATGTCCTGGTAGATCAGTAGTGCCAGAGTCTGGGTCGACCCGACCGGGCCGCCGCCGGTCAGAACCAGCACGAAGTCGAACACGCCAAGTGATCCAATCAAGCTGAGCGTGATGTTAACGGTGAGCGCGGGCGCGAGCATCGGCCATTCGACTCGCCAGAATCGTTGCCAAGGATTGGCGCCGTCCAACTCGCAGGCCTCGATCTGCTCCGTCGAAATTCCGGCGTATCCGGCCAAGAAGATGATGCAGGAGTATCCGGCGAACATCCAGATGTTCACCACTGCGATAGCGAACAGCGTGATCGATGGTTCGCCCAGCCAGACGTGTTGCCAAGAAGTGAGCCCCACCGCTGCCAGTAGGTCGTTCAACCCGCCGTCGGGTCGGTAGAGGTAGGACCAGATGAAGGAGGCCATCACCGGTGAGATCAACGCGGGTAGCAACAACATGGTGCTGACCGGGCGGCGGATGCGACGGCGACGGTTGAGGACGCTGGCTGCGAGCAGACCCAATCCGGTCTGCGCCACGAGTACGAACCCGGCGTACACCAGGGTGTGACGCAACGCCGCCCACAGGACCGGGTCGTGCCACAGGGTGTGGTACTGCTTGAGTCCGACGAAGTTCTGCGTCGGACCGCCGGTGTTGTCGGTGAAGCTGAGCAACACCCCCTGGAACAGCGGGTACAGCACGAAGACGCCGTAGACCAGAACCGCGGGGAGCAGGAAAAGCAGCGCCGTGAGGCGGGAGCGACGTCCAAACATTTCGCCTCCCTGGAAGCGATCGATTGCCGCTAGGTCCGGGGCCACGCCGAACGCGGCCCCGGACTCTGAAATTACCCAGTGGGATCAGGTTGAGCTCAGCCCTTGGGTGCCGCCGCCGACTGGATGGCATTCACGGTCGCCGCCACGTCGGTGGTACCCAGCAAGAAGCCCTGCAGGATCGATCTGATCTTGGTCTCCGGATCGGCCAGATCCCAGCTGTTGGACGGGAACAAGGCAACCCCGCCGGGTCCGACCGACTTCGTCATGGGGGCGAGGAAAGCGTCGGTGGATGCGGCGCCGTTGAATGGACTGATGGCAGCCTCGGCGGACAGATACGGCGCCAGGTTCGCTGACTGGGCCCAGAAGTCCACGTAGGCCTTCGCGGCCTCCGCCTGCTTCGACTTGGCATTCACGGTCCACATCGTCCCAGGGAACACCAACACACCGGGTGCGACTCCGGACGTGCCGCCCGGCCACGGGATGAACGCCAGCTTGAAAGGGGCCTTCTTGATGGCCGCGGCCGCCCATGACCCGCCGGCAAAGAACGCCGATTTGCCGGCCATGAAATCAGGTTGACCGGTGGTCGCCTCGTCGGTGCCGACCGCTTCTTTGTAGTTGACGAACCCTTTGTCGCCCAACTCCTTGATCTGTTCCAACGGGGTGGTGTAGGAGTTCGGGAAGGTGACCTTGCCGGCCATGAACTGCTGATCCCAGTCCGGCGTTTTCTGATACACCGTCGTCGCAGCGGACATCAGCATGACGAACTCTGCCATGAAGCCCTGCGCGTCTGGGAAGGAATATCCTGGCAGGTTAGCTGCTTTCAGCTTACCCAACACACTGAGAAAGGTCGGCCAGTCAGTGGGCGGCGCGGTCACGCCGGCCTTGGCCAGGATGTCCATGTTGACGTACACCCCCACCGGGCTCAGCTCCATCGGCGATGCGAGGACCTTGCTCTGGTAGGTGACGAACGGCTTGAGACCCGACCCAATCTGGCTGGTCCATCCGGCCGAGGTCAGGTCCGCGAGATAAGCGGACTTACCCCATGCCTGGACCTTCTGCGGATCGGCCATGATGACATCGGCGGCGTTCCCGGCTAGCAACTGCGACTGCAACTTCTGCTGATACACATCATTCGGTGGGACATAGGCGTATTTCACCGTGATGTTCGGATTGGCCTTGGCGAAGGCTGCGTTGATTTGGTCGACGTTCGCCGGTTCCGCGCCGCCACCCTTCCAACCCTCGACGCTGATCGTGACCGGCGGGCCGGTATAGGCAGCAGCGGCAGCGCTGGAGGAACCAGCCGAGCCCGGGGCGCTGGTAGCAGAGGCCGGCGCGGCGCCCGACCCGGACGACTGCATCGATGCTGCCGGGGCCTGCGCCGCGGACGTCACCGACGCTGCCGCACGCGCCGCCGCGGATGACCCGGCTGCAGTAGAGCCAGATGACGACGAGCCGCACGCGGCCAGTGGAGCGATCAACGTGAGTGCGGCTGTGGCCAGAGCGAGTGGCCGGCGGAGACTTCGCATGCGAGGAGCCTTTCTGAGGAAGGGAAATGCCTGGATGGGTCGACGGTCGGTCACGGCTGACCGGTCACCGTCGACGGTCGGTCACGGCTGACCGGTCACCGTTGCCGGCCGGGACACCTGGCGAGCACTGGGCGGGTCGGGGGCCGTGCGCCACAGAACTGAGGCGTAGCCCGGCAAACCTGGCCAGCCAATAGATCGACCGCGCCAGCGGGTGACCTGTTGGTGGCCGCGGCCGCCGCAGCAGTCGGCTTCATTGCGCTCCTTGACGTCGTCGTCTGTTCGGCAGTGACGTTATCGATCCCGGCGTGCTCTGCGCAAGAGGCCACGTCAGATTGAAGGTATCGATAACATAACCTACAGTCCGTGATGTGACCCGGACCGTAAATCCCTTAGCTGATACAACTACTCGTTACGAACCGCGGCCGCATTACCGGGCCGTGCAGGGCGCGGTCGGTCGCGGCTGGCAGGCGGCCGCGGCCACGTTGGCCTCGGGCCAGCGATGTCTGGCGGTCGACGGCCCGGCGTCGCTTGACTGGGCGGCGACCATCCGGGACGTGACCGCCGCGACATCGACCCACTTCGGCGGGCCCGTCAAGACCATAGACATGCGGACAGCAGGACGCGAATGGGCGGAAATCGTCCGCTTGACCCGATCGCCGGACCTGGCCGAGGACCCGGACTTCGAACACCTGGCAATGGGCGCCCTGAGCGAGCTGCTGCGTCCGGAACTGCTGACCAGACCCGAAATCGCTGCTGCAGGCGCTCTGTTGATCATCGGCCCCGGCGCAGCGGCGGTGCCGGGCGTCCGGACCCTGTGGTGGGCCGATCTGCCAAAACGCTACGCAGAGCAGGCGGTCGCCCGCGGCACAGGTCGCAATCTGTTCGCCCCTGATCAGGTCCTTGCCACGACCAAGCGTCTGTTCTACATCGACTGGCCGCTGCTGGACCGGCACCGCGACGAACACATCGATGAGGTTGATCTCTGGCTGGATCTGCAGGACCCAACCGATCCGACCTGGCTACCGGGCGATGTCCTGCGGGCCACGGTGCGTTCCCTTGCGCAGCAGCCCATTCGCACTCTGCCGACGTTCAACAGCACCCCCTGGGGCGGCCAATGGGCCCGACGGAATCTCGGCCACAATCCAGATGGTCCCAACACCGCCCTCGGTTACGAATTGATCGCACCGGAAAGCGGTGTCCTCGTCGGCGAAAACGCGGACCGAGCGGTGGAAATCCCCTTTCAGCTACTGGCTGCGCTGGCGCCGGTCGACCTGCTGGGCGACGAAGTCCATCGCCAGTTCGGCACGTCGTTCCCGATCCGGTTCGACTACCTGGACAACGTGGACGGCGGCAATCTCTCGGTCCACTGTCATCCCCAACCGGACTACATGCGCGAGGTGTTCGGCTGGCCCTACACCCAGCACGAGACGTACTACGTGATGGTCGGAGGAGAGCGGAACGTCATCTTCCTTGGGCTGCGAGAAGGCGCTTCCCCCAGCAACTTTCACAAGGCGGCGCACGGCGCACATGCCGAAGGGTTACCGTTCGACATCACCGAGTTCGTGCAGACATTTCCGGCCGAGGAACATCAGCTGTTCCTCATCCCGGCCGGTACCCCGCACGGCAGCGGCTCCGGCAACGTCGTGCTCGAGGTCAGCGCCACCCCCTACCTGTACTCGCTGCGCTTCTACGACTGGCTGCGCCGGGACGCCACCGACCGGCAGCGGCCCGTACACGTCGACCATGCTTTCGCCAATCTGGACCCCACGCGGTCCGGACAGGCGATAGCCGACCAGTTGGTGCAATCACCGCGACTGCTGACCTCCGGCACCGGATGGCACGAAGACCTGATCGGCAGACTCCCGGACATGTTCTTCGAAGTGCACCGATTGGAACTGGACGCCAGCGCGGTAGCCCCCCAGCACACCGAAGGACGATTCCATGTCTTGACCCTGGTCGAGGGCGATCAGGTCGAGATCGTCACCGAGCGGGGCCACCGCCACGGGCTGGGCTATGCAGAGACCATAGCGATCCCGGCTGCGGTCGGACAATATAGCGTGCAGTGCGCGGACAACCGGTCCGCACGCCTGGTCAAGGCACTCGTCAGATGAATTCGGACAAAGGTTGAGCACACGCGAGGACAAACCACCGCCCGCGGTGAAGATGCGTGACGTGGCGGCTCGCCTGGGAGTGAGCCCGATGACGGTTTCCCGGGCCATCCGGGGAGAGCGCGGCATCGCCGAACCGACCCGGGCGCGCGTTCTCGCCGAGGTCGCGGCCCTGGGTTACCGCCGCAACGACCTGGCCCGGCGGTTGCGATCCGGGCAAGCCCACGAACTGATCGGCCTGGTCGTCACCAGTTTGGCCAACCCGTTCTACGCCCAACTGGCCGTAGGCATGGAGGAAGTGGCCACCGAACAGGGGTTTGGGTTGCTGATCGCAGCCACCGGGGCCGACCTGGGCAGAGAACGCGACCTGGTCGCTGACATGGCCGCCCGCAGGATCGCCGGACTCGTGGTAGTTCCCTGCAGCAATGATCACGATCACCTCCGAGCCGAGGCGCTGTCCGGCTCACCGGTCGTTCTAGCCGCAACCCCGCCGCGGGGCATCGAAGTCGACTACGTCCTGGTGGACGACTTCGGCGGCATGTACGCGGCCTGCCGCGAACTGATCGCGCAGGGCCACCAACACATCGGCTTCCTGGGATTGCCCGCGGCATCGTGGACGGGATCGGAACGGTACCGAGGATTCGCTGCCGCCATGGAGGACGCAGGTCTGGAGATCGACGAGAGCAGCGTCCACCGTCACCGCAGCGAGGTCGACCAGGCCGAGGCCGCCGCTCGACGCCTGCTCGCGCAGCCTGAACCGGTGACCGCCCTGCTCACGGCCAACAACCGCAACACCATCGGCGCCCTGCGGGTGCTCCAACAACATCGAGCGCCGATCGCCCTGGCCGGGTTCGACGACATCGAATCCGCGGACCTGTTCCGGCTTCCGTTCAGCCTGGTCGCCTACGACGCCGCACAAGTCGGCCGCGAAGCCGCTCGGCTGCTGCTCACTCGCGTCGGGCCCACCAGCCCGGAGAGCGTCGCCCCCCACAGCGGCGGTTCGCAGCGGGTCATCATTCCGACCCACCTGGTCACCTACCCCACCCTTGTCACCCGATGACCGGACCGGCGGGGCGCGCACCCAGGCCGGTGCCCGCGATCGAGGTCGGCGGTTCGCACGTGACCGCAGCATTTGTGGACCTCGCATCCGGGAAGGTGGGCAGCCGCGTGCGGCGTGCCCTGGAGCCCGACGCCGACGCCGAAACCCTGCTTCACACCATCGCTGCTGCCGCAACGACGCTTGGCTGCGCCGCCGAGGCGGTGTGGTCCGCGGCTGTTCCCGGCCCGTTCGACTACGCCACCGGCGTCGCCCATTACCGCGATGTCGGCAAGTTCGAGTCACTGACCGGAGTGCACGTCGGGATGGAGTTGATGACCCGCATAAAGCCCCACCCGTCATGCGTGCGATTCATCGGGGACGCAATGGCCTTCACCCTCGGCGAGTACCACTTCGGCTCGGCCCACGGCCACAGCCGCGTGGTTGGTATCACTCTGGGGACCGGCGTCGGGACCGGTTTTGTCGCCGACGGCCATCTGGTGACCGATGGTCCGGATGTGCCAGAACAAGGCCGCGCCGACCTACTGCTCATCGGAGGAAAACCGTTGGAAAACACCGTTTCCACCCGGGCTATCAGCGCCGCGTACACATCCCGCACCGGTCGCCGCGTCACCGAGATCGCCGAGATCGTGCGACACGCCCGATCCGGAAACCCAGCCGCCGCGCAAGTACTCCACGCTGCTTTTAGGGCGCTGGGCGTTGCATTGGCGCCGTACCTGGCTCGCTTCGCCGCAACGGCCGTAGTGGTCGGTGGCGGTGTCACAGCCGCCTGGGACGTCATCGCACCGTCCCTACAGGCCGGGTTGGCCACAGCCGAACCACCCCACCCGATGATTGTGCGCAGCGCGGACACCGAGACGGCCGCGTTGCTCGGCGCCGCGAGCATCTAACAGCCGCCGCATAGGTGTACCGGCCAGGCCGCGGGCGGCCAACCAGATACCGGTGCGCAGGTCGCCCAGTCCAACTACTACGAACATGTGCGGGCCCGTCCCCATCGCCGGGGAAGGCCGATGAGGGTCTGAAACCCTGATCAGAGGCGTCGAACCGGCGAACTGCAGCGTCTATGGGGCGCGCAAAGTCTGGCTGGCCATTCAGCCGACAGGGCGTGCCGGTGGCGCGGTGAAGAGTGGAACGGGCGCTGCGATGGACTGTGAGCCGTCCTCACCCTTGAATTGTGACGCCCGCCACGATATCGTTACCATGTCCTCGCCGAGGGTCTCTACGCACGGCCGTTCTGGGGCCCGACAGGATCCCAATCACGAAAGGAAACGTCGTGGTGAGCCGTACCACTTTTTCGCGTCGCAGTATATTACGTACGATAGCTATCGCACCCGCCGCCGCATTCACATTCAATCAGCCTGCGACAGCCCAGCCGACCCCGACGACGTATTACGTCGATCCGAACGGCAACGACAACAACACGGGTACATCGACCGCATCACCGTGGCAGACACTCGCCAAGGTCAATTCGGTCACCTTCCATGCAGGCGAGAGCGTACTCTTCAAATCGGGAAGCACTTTCGTCGGCCAATTAGTTCCCCACACCGATGCAACCCCCGCGAACCCGGTCATCTTCGCAAAATACGGTTCTGGCAATAAACCTATAATTATGGGAGATGGCACGGGCCGCAGGAGTATGCATTCCGGTTACACCGAGTCCATGATTTACATCTACAACACGGCGAACGTGGAGATCCAGAGCCTTGCAATCACGAGCACTCAAGCAGATACTTCGACCTACCGAACTGCAGTCTACATTCGCAATAACAACGCAGGTGTACTGACCCATATCGCGATTAAAGACTGCGAAATATATGGAATCAGGACAAAGATTGATAGCGATGACGGAAGATTCTTCGGCGGCATCTTCGTCAATCAGTACAGCGATAATGATACCGCGAATTTCGATCAACTTGTCCTAGACCGCAACTATATTCATGACACCGACATGGCTGGAATTTATACTCAGGCCTATGACGAAAGCCGGGGTGCATGGGATCACCCTAACAGCGCCAAGTCGACCAACGTAGTCGTGAGTAACAACACCGTGTCCACGATCGGAGGCGACGGAATCGTGGTAAATTTCACGTCGCAGGCAATAGTGGAGCATAATGTAGTGAGCAACGTCACAACACACAATGTTGGAGCCTTCGCGGCCATTTGGACTGCGGTTAGTGACGACATAAAGATACAGTATAATGAGGTGTACGGCACCAACTTGTCCGAAGATGGTATGGCCTTCGATGATGACCTTTATACCAATCGCTCGGTGTTCCAGTACAACTACAGCCATGACAACGCGGGCGGGTTTTTTCAATCCATGATGTCAGGGCGTGGTTATATCGTACGTTATAACGTCAGCCAGAATGACTCGACAAGGATTTTTAGGCGCCCCTATGTCGGAAAGCACTACAACAATGTGATCTATCTGGACAGTGATCATTCGACGCCGATCACAGCGGACAATATCGACGCCAATTCTGAGTTCTACAATAACATTGTCTACGCGGTGGGTTCCACTTCATATCCTGCGTCGGGTGGGATCTGGAACTCTAACAGCTTTTATGGAGCGCACCCTGCTAGTGAGCCCACTGATTCCGCGAAGATCGTTGCAGATCCTCAGTTCGTGAACGCCGGCGGCGCAGGAACGGGAATTAGCACGGCCGCAGCTTACAAGCTTCAATCGACATCGCCCCTGCTCAATAAGGCGAAGGACGTGGGTTATAACGGTACGGGCGCTCTCGACTTCTTCGGCGACGCGATTCCCAGAGGGGCACACAATTTAGGTGCGGACGAGTATCGTGCAGTTGGGGGCCCGGTCGTCCTAGTTGCCAATCCTGGTTTTGAGGTGGATCTCGCTACTCCCACTCCTACGGGATGGTCGACGTATAGCGGGTCGGGTTCGACGAGTGCGAGTTACACTGAAACCAACGGCGGTGGACATAGTGGCTCGTATCATCTGACGCATTACAGCACTTCTTCGACCTGGAATGTATATACATTCCAGACGGTCACCGGGTTGGTGAACGGCGCATACACGTTGACAGCGTGGGCGATGAAATCGGGTAACGGGTTCAATGCCTGCACTCTTCAGGCGAAGAACTACGGTGGCAGTCTGTTGTCGGCATCTGTTCCGAGTTCGTCAACCTGGCAGAAGGTGACTATTTCGAACGTAGTTGTGACGAACGGACAGATCGAGCTAGGCTTTTGGACCGATGTCGTGAACGGGAGTGGCAACCCATTCGTGTACATCGACGACGTCACCCTCGACAGCGTTGTTGCGAATCCTGGTTTTGAGGTGGATCTCGCTACTCCCACTCCTACGGGATGGTCGACGTATAGCGGGTCGGGTTCGACGAGTGCGAGTTACACTGAAACCAACGGCGGTGGACATAGTGGCTCGTATCATCTGACGCATTACAGCACTTCTTCGACCTGGAATGTATATACATTCCAGACGGTCACCGGGTTGGTGAACGGCGCATACACGTTGACAGCGTGGGCGATGAAATCGGGTAACGGGTTCAATGCCTGCACTCTTCAGGCGAAGAACTACGGTGGCAGTCTGTTGTCGGCATCTGTTCCGAGTTCGTCAACCTGGCAGAAGGTGACTATTTCGAACGTAGTTGTGACGAACGGACAGATCGAGCTAGGCTTTTGGACCGATGTCGTGAACGGGAGTGGCAACCCATTCGTGTACATCGACGACGTCACCCTGGTGGCGAACTAGGTGGTCGGTCGACTGATCGCGACGGTTGACGGTGAGCCGATCTGCGCCGACGAGTTCGATCTAATTTTTCGGAATTGTGTTCGCGCGAGGATTCTCACGGACTTTGCGAGCCGGTCCGTCGATACAAATGACGCGAGTTTTTGGGCGACTGACTTCGACGGGCGGATACCTCGGGTGCAGGCGAAGGAAGAGACGCTCGAAGAAGCGGTCAGAGTTAAACTCCAGTTTATGCGGGCAAGGGACGCCGATATAGTTGCTGATATCAGCTACCAAACCTTTCTCGATCGACTTTCCGAAGAGAATCGGAGGCGGGCGGGGGTGCTGTGTCACGACGCTGTCGTGTACGGCCCAGTGGGAATAAGTGAATATGGTTATTACTCCTATCTGCTCGATCAGATCGTCTTTGCGCTCAGGGCGCGGCTGGGGGCAAACGTGCAGGAAGAGCGCCTTAAGACGTTCTATGACGAAAACCGTGAAACATTTAGGCGCCAAGACGCGGTCAATATCGATCGGATCTTCGTCAAGCTTTGTGACGTCGGCAGACCTGCAAGCCTAAAGGCCGTTGAAATGGCCAAGCAAATGCTCGCTCAGGTGGAGATTGAGCTCATAAAGAGCGCACCGGCCACTGGTATAGCATTGAAGACTCCTTGGGAAATGAGACTTCAAGTTGAGTATTGCAACATAGACGTGGACCCGAGACTTCGTGGCATGGAAGCGAAACATGGCGGTTCACTCTCACATCAAAGTGACCTATTGTATGAAGGGCAGGTCAGTGCCGCGTTCGAGACGAGAAGTCCCGTCGACTGGTCCGAGTCCGGCGTGCCTTCCACCCTGAATATCATAAGGTGCGTTCGACGGACGAAGGAGTCGAGTTTCGCAAAGCTTCGGGAAGCGGTAAGGCAGCGATATGTGGAGGCGGCTTATGCCCATTGCATGAATGAAATGGTATCTGGCGCCGTTGTAGATGTGAGTCGCGATGCCTACGACGAGATTGAGTTAGGCTAAGACGTTGTTATTTATGAACACGGATCCTGGCCACCGGTACCGAAACCTCTTCTGCTGTACACATGGGATCCGGACATTTCCGTCCCAGAATGTCAACCACTAAATGGTCTCACCGGCAGACCGACGACTCCGGGGGCAGCGGTGAACACGGCCCCCGCGGCGGGATTTTCGCCGTCACGGGAGGTGGTGATGAACAGTTGATCCAAGTTCTTGCCGCCGAACGTGCAGGCGGTGACTTTCGGAACCGGAAGCTCGACGACGTCCTCCAAGGTTCCGGACGACGAATAGTGGTGGACTGCACCGCCGTTCCACAGGGCAACCCACACCCCGCCCTGCGAGTCGACGGCCAGTCCGTCCGGCGAGCCCGCAGCCGGGTCGATGGTGACGAACGGCCGCCTTTGAGAGAGCCCCCCGCCGACATCTGAATCGAATTGGTCGACCCGGCCGGTTGGGGTATCCACGTAGAACACGCGTTCCGCGTCGGCCGTCCACTCCAGGCCGTTGGAGATGGTGACCTTATCGATAACGGTTTCGATGTCTTCGCCAGCCAGGCGGTAAAGCGACCCGGCGCCGGGTGTCCCGGCGTACGCCATCGTCCCGCAAAGAAAACGCCCAGCTGGATCACATCCACCGTCATTGAAGCGGATGGCTGGATCGGTGAAGGCGACTCCAACACTGCGCACCGGTCCGCCAAAGTCGCCAACGACGAATTCTCGCTCGGTGGCAATGATCATCCCGCCGGTCGTGCGGGGGCGGAAAGCCGCGGCGACCCGGCCCACCGACCACCGCTCCACCGCTCCGGTCTTCGCATCCAGATGGAGGATGTCGCCGGCGAGCATGTCGACCCAACGCAGACCACCCCAGTCGGCGCAGAATACGGGCCCTTCTGCATGGGTTGCCTCCGGAGCGGTCAGCTGGACAGCGAGCACCACAGACTCCTCTCATTGCCGGCCCTGCAGGTCCGGCCAGAGGAACCATAGCCCATATTTCGCCTGATCATTGTTGGCCACCATTCGGTACCAAGGATCCGAGATCAAAGAAGTGAACCAGGTATGGGTGACCAACTCTACGAAGACCTCGACCTCATCAAGCCCATCTTCATCTTTGGCGGATGTAAACCGAGCGGAGCCGATTTCTACCGACGAACCGGCTTATTCGTGCTCCCTTGCTGTTTGTCTTCATCGCGGCGGAACAGTTCGTCGATCAACCCCCGTACTTGCTGGGTTTGGTCGGCGAAGCCACCGTCGGCAGCTGCATCAGCGTCCAGGTGGCGCCGATCGCGGCCAGCAGACCTGGATCGGCCGCTATCACAGTTCTATGGGCTGACGTAGCCTAATCGGCTCTCAGTACATGCCCGCGCACCTTCACAAACGGACCGCGGCGTCCCGGTTTGTCTAGCCATCGCTGCTCCACCAGCCGATCGGTCCGGGTGAAGATGTCGATGTCGAGTAACCCTTCGACCAGCTCCGACTGCACCGCATCTGCGGTGACCTCGGGGATATGGCCGTTGTCGGCGCCGTACCAGGCCAGCCGGGGCAGCGGCTCGGCCCAGATCAGAAACCCCGTGGGCGCCGGAACGGCGGCCACCGGGACCCACGGTGGGATGTCACTGGAGGCGTCCATCGCCACCCTGGTCATGTCCCGGGTCACCCAGAACAGTTCAGCCTCCCGGCACCGCCGCAGTGCCCGGCGGGTCGTTTGGGTCTGATCGGCCAGCTCGGCATCGAACCACTCCTCAGTGATTCGGCGCCCAGAGACCTCATCGAGCTGACCCACCCGCCGGCTGCGTAAAGCCGCCACTACCTCAGGGTGGTGCAGTCGGTCCAGCGTCCCCAGGTGGTAGTCCACCATGTCGCGGCGCATTCGCGGCATCTCCGTCGACGCCCACTGCCGTACCACCACTCCTGCCTCCCTATTTCCAAGGAACCGCGACGACTCGGCCGGCGCCGATTTGTCGCCCCGGTACCCATAGGTCCGGTGAAACACTGATTCTTGATTCACCCGGCACACCTTGCAAGGGAGCAGCCATGCCGCCGACCGTTGATCTCACCACCGCCGTTGTCCATCCGCCACCCTGGGCGTTCTCGTTCGTCTCCCCGTTGATGATCGTCACGGTCTATCTGTGGCGGTGGGCGGCGGATCGTCTTTCCGCAGATGATGATGATGATGATGACCCACCGATCAGCCTCCGCACGCACCGGTTGCCGCTGGCGGCTGGCGTAGGTGGGTGTCTCGCACTGATTGCCGGGTGGATTCTTTGGTGCAGCCTGGTACAAGAATCGGTCGATTCCTTGCTCGTCATCGGGGGGTGGATCGCCCTGTACTGGTACAGCAAGCCTGCTTGGCGGCCAGCTGCGTCCCCCCTGCGACTTGATCGACCGCAGCGGTACCAGCGGATGGCCAAAGCTGCGGCCTGGGCGGTGTTCCCGACCGTGCTGACCATCTGGTGGATCTTCGGCGTGGTGCTCAACTCAGGTGTACTTCCTTCGTGGCTGTCGCTGTTTCCGGTCGAAGCTCTACTTGCTGCGGGCGGCCTCTTGCTGATCGGCTCCTTCGTCGTCCGGACGATTGATCGGCACGTCATGCGCAAAGACTGCCGCGAACTAGGCATGGGCATTCCTCGCGCCCCGTGGTGGCCGGTGTCGGTGGCGGCGCTTTGGATGTTGCCCTCAGTGGTGGCGCTGGTGTGGATCAACCGAATTTTTTGGCCGATCTACCAGGCCGGGATCGCATTCCGCCAGGCTCACGTCGCCACCTATGGGTCGGCGTCGACGTTGCTGCGGGAGGTTGTGTTCGTGGTGCTCGGGTTTGGCGTGGCCAACGTGCTGGCCGCCATCATCATCTTCGGAGTGATGCGCTGGCTCTACGGGCGGCAGATCAAGAAACGTTCGCACTACGATGAGGCGGTCACCGTCGCGGCATACGAACGCGCCGCGCTCCCCCTGTGATACCCCCACTGTTGGGGCATCCGATGATCACTGGGGTCTGCCCTCCGCGTACGCGGATCGACCCGAGGCGCGCCGGGCCGGCGCCCCGCAGATGAGGTGCCCTCCGCGTGCGCGCGGATCGACCCGGTGGCGGCGACGATCAGACGATCAGATGATCATTTGGATGGCGCCCTCCACGTACGCGCGGATCGACCCGGAAACCGCAACGGCCGAATCCTGCTGACACTGCTCCCCTCCGCGTACGCGCGGATCGACCCGCGCAGTTGCAGCCCTCCGCATACGCCGGATCAACCGCGGTGTCAACCGACCTGCCGGGCGACGCCGGGCGTGCCCTCCGCACACGCGCGGATCGACCCGTCGAACCCATCCCGGCGTACATCGCGACGCTGGTGCCCTCCGCGTACGCGCAGAATCGACCCACCGCGATCGTGATCGGAATTCTCGCGGTCGTGTGCCACTCCGGCGTACGCCGGATCAACCGACCACCATGCTGCGGGCGCTGCGCCAGTGCAGGCCCTTCCGCGTACGCGCGGCTCGACCGGTCGCCTGGCCGAGCAATCGTCACCACGAGGCGGTGCCCTCACTGCGCACCCCGATGCCGGGGGCTTCAGGGCGGCATAAACGACGAGGAGCAAACTTCAGCCATCCTCGGGCCGTTCGAGGTGGTGCGCTCGAACGGACCGAGGATGAGCTTCACTTCGGTAGTTGACCGACAACCTATGCTTCATTCATGCCAGCGAATGGCCGTGCGAGAAGTATCGTCGTCCGCCGATCGCCGTCTGTCAACTGATATGGATCGGTATGTCATGCTCATCCACTCCAGTTGACGGCCCGATAGGGTGTCGCGCTAAGGCACCGCCAACCAGAAGGGCATCGCCGTGGACTCACCACCCACCGGAGCAACGCTTGCCTCCCGGCTCGATTTACTCTTCAAATCCGTCCGACCCAGGGACCGCGGCGAATACACCCACGAAGAGGTGGCCCAGGCGCTTCGGACTGCCGGAGGCCCCACGATCTCCGCCACCTACATCTGGCAGCTACGCAAAGGCCAACGCGACAACCCCACGAAACATCATCTCGAAGCCCTCGCGAACTTCTTCGGCGTCCCCGTCAGCTACTTCTTCGACGGCCCCGACCACGCCAAGATCGCCCAGGACCTAGAAGTGCTCGCCGCCCTGCGAGACAGCAACGTCCGAACTGTCGCGCTGCGCGCCGGGGAACTCAACGACAAAGGCCGTGCCGCAGTCTTAGCCTTGATAGAAGCACTCAACGACACCGACCGTGCGCACGGAGTTAGCAGCAAACCGCCACAACAGGGACCATAGGTATCGACGCATCAATTCGCACTGCGAGACACACAGGGGGTCCTGATGTTCACCCGCAAGACAGGCTCGCTGCGCCGCCGCTGCGATGAACTGATCTGCGCGCTCGGGTTGCCGGAACCGATCGAGGTTAGGTCTTTGATCGCCCACGTTTCGCAGATCCGGAGCCGGCCGATTGTCCTGCATCCCATGCCGGGTTTGAGCGAGCCTGGTGCTCCCTGCGGAGTGTGGCTGGCCACCGACTACACCGACCACATCTTCTACGAGACGGTGACCAGCACATATCATCAAACCCAAATCGTCTTGCACGAGATGGGTCACGTGATCTCCAACGACCCACCTCGCGAGGGCGAGTATGAGTATCTCACCCGACGGCTGCTTCCCAACCTGGACCCAGCCATGGTTAAACGCGTCCTGATGCGGGGCGGGTTCAACCATCCAGAGGAAGACCGAGCCGAGATGATCGCAAGCTTGATTCTGGAACGCTCGACAGCCTGGGATCCGACCATGCCGGTTTCCGAAACGCCGCTGCTGGACGCGCTATCTCAAGCCTTGGGGCGGCGACGGTGATCGCCGCCTGGACCTATCTGGCCCTGGGCGTACTGCTCTGGGTCATCGTCGCATTCCGCTGGCGCTCGCTCATCAGCAGCGGCTCCGACCGGCCCATGTCCATCGCTCTGCTGTTCATGGGCGGCTTCGGTTTCTTGGGAAAGTTCACCCTGCAAGAAGGCACCGGCACCTTGACCCACGGCGCGCTGACCGTCGCTGTCCTGAAAAACGCATGCATCTGGGGAATGGCCGTCAGCGTTCTGTGGTTGATCACGGTCCTCCGCAATCCTGACCGCGAATGGTCCTCATCGTCATGGATACGGGTAGTGGCTGTCACCGTCGGCGCCGCAGTCATGCTCAGTCCGTTCGTCACAGCCGCTCCCACTATTTTGCCCGAGCGGTTCTCCAGTGATGTGTACGCGCCGAACTGGGGAGGCCTCCTCTACTGGGTGGTCAACACCCTTACCCCAGGAGTCGCGTGTGTTGCTGCTGCCCATCTCACGATCACCAACAGCCGCGAGGCGCGCCGCCCGCAAAAGACTGGTCTGACGCTCATCGCCATCGGGACCACTCTGGGCGTCGCCCTGTTGGCGCTCAAAGCAACACAGCTTGTCGTGTTCGTATCAGGTGGACAGCTGATCGGTTTCTACCCCCCAGCCCTCACCATCGGCCCCGCAGTCGTCGTGTCCTTCATCGCCGCCGGGTCGTGCTACCAACCGCTGTATCCGTGGGCAAACCGGCTACTTTCCACCAGCAAAGACCGCCGCAATTACGCTCAACTACAACAGCTCTGGGAGCAGCTGAGCGACCCTGCATCCGAAGTGGCCTCGTTCGCCCAGGGCAGCGACGGTGACGGCGCATTCCGATCCGCCCGGCTGATGCTGCTTCGCCGGGTCATCGAAATCCGCGACGGCGCGTTAGGACTGCGCCCCTACCTGTCCAGCGATGTCCTCTCCGAAGCAAACCGCCTGCTGGCAACACTGCCGCCCTCCGCAATTGAACATCCAGCAGCCGTAGAAGCCGCGCAACTGGCCGCCGCAAATCAGGCCCGCAGCCGCAGCGACCTACCCGGAAACCCCCCAACCCAACTCCCGGAGCATCATCGCGGGGGTGCGGACCTGGCTGATGAGGTCCGCTGGCTCCTGGAGGTAGCAAACTGGTTCCGGCAGCTCCCGACCACCGTAAACCTGCCAGGAGGCGCATGATGATCAGGCTCCTACCCAACCGGGACCGCCTGGCAAATCTGGCAGAGAGCAACAAACTGGACCCGGCGACCGACTACTGGCAGATCCACCGGCTCACAGTCCAAGACTTCCAATTCGAGATGAACTTGGGTCATCGAACCGCGTTCTTCCGCACCTACGCCTCCCCGACAATCGCGGAACTGCTCGCCCACACCGGTCACCTGCTCCACGACACCTACAAGCGGGGCCTGGACACGGCATTGTTCATCTTCGAGTTCATCGAGTGCGGCCTCGACGCCCCCCGTTCCCGGGCTCTACTGCGCCGGTTGAACGGAATGCACCGCCGCTACCGCATCTCCAACGACGACTATCTGTACGTACTCAGCACTTTCGCTGTAATCCCCGTACGGCTGATCACCCGCTACGGGTGGCGGCAGCTCTCCCCCGCCGAAGTGGATGCCACCCACCGGTTCTACGCCGACCTAGGCCGCCGCATGGGCATACACAACATCCCCGACAGCTACCAAACAATGGCGCAATTCCTCGATGACTACGAAGCGTCGCGTTTCGCTCACACGCCCAGCGGGGAGGCGCTGATGAATGCCATCACCGGTGTCATCACCGACCGCAAATCTAGGTTGACCCGACCGATGGCCCGATGGACGATCAGCTATCTCTTGGACGACCGCACCCGATCTGCCCTAGCGGTCGTGGCGCCCCCCGCGCCAGGTCGACTGATGGTCGAGGCTTACCTGCGAAGCCAGGCCGCCGTCCAGCGGCGACAGCCCCCGCCGGCATCTTGGTTCACTTCCGGCGGTCCTCAGGACATTTACCCCGACGGCTACAGCGTCAACGATTTGGGGCCTACCGAGAAGCCAGCGGCGCCGCACACCTCCTCCAGCACCCGCGATCAGTTACTGCGGCGGTGGTGACGGCAGCGGCGGCCTCTCCGAAGATCGATTGACTTACCTTCGGACGGGTTCGCGCCCTCCCCAGCCGAAAGGCCGCGTCTCACACCCAGTGTGCAACCGCAACAGCACGGCCCGCCCCCCACAGCGCCAGCCCGGGCTGCTCCGGCTCGATCCCGACCAACCGGCACGCGCGCTGACGCGGCCGACGAGGGCGTCCTGGTCAGCGTGGGTGCGTTGGTCCAGCAGCCGACTACTCACGCACCCCCGCCATCGGTGCGCGCAATAGGTTGCTCGAGGTTGGAGTCAGCGGCGGGCCAGTGTAAGGCGGGAGCATTGACGGCGCGTTGCACCGTGCTCCTTCTGATGTGGAGGGTCCGGGCGACCTCGCGAGGTGACAGTCCATCTGCGAGAAGCAGTTTGATCTCTTGTATCTCGACCCATTGGCGGAGAAATTCCGCCCTCCGGGCGATGCGAGCGGCGCGGAGGTTGGCAGCTGCGATCTCCAGGGTTAGCACCGTGGCGCTCATGTTTTGCTGTCGGTGTCGGCCCAGACATCGGTTGGCAACCAGTCCGCTCCGTAGAGCTTTGCGATTTTGTGTAGCGACGAGGTGTCACCGCCTGCGCTGTCGGTTGCGGCGCGGGCGCGCTCGATCATCACTTCCGCAGCTTGGGCTTCGACGGTGTTTTCGGCGTATGGCACCCACCATTCCGAGATTTGTCCGTCGCGGTGGGAGCGGCCGGTGATCTGCCGGAACTCGATGCCTGAGTAACGGGCGTTGTGCACGATCCCTACCCGAGGTGCTGCGGAGCCGGTTGTTCCGTCGTCCAGGTGTTCGTGGGCGTGGAGTGAGATGGATGCGGTGATTGTCGTGATCATGACTTTGGCGTGGCCGCGTTGAAATCGCTGTCGTTCCGATTCGCGGTTAGGGGTGGCGCCGTCGATGCGTGCGTAGGGGATGTCGGCGGCTTCGAGCTGCGCTGCTATCGGATCTGCGGCGGTGTCGATGAAGGCCACGGAGATGATGACCTGTCTGCTCGCCGCTACCTGTGCTGCTGCCCACTGGGCAGTAGCTTCCGCCCGAAGGAGTCCGGCTTTTTGCCGGAACCGGACCAATGCTGCGCGGCCGCGGGCGACGGCTTTGCCGTGGCGGGCCAAACCCATTTCTCGTTGGAAGTCCCCCCACTGCTGCTTGTAGGAGATCCATTGCGCCGCGGACAGTTCGACTGGGAGTCCGTCTATAGGTGCATGGCCTTGCGGGGATGGCCTGTAAGCCATTGCTGGGGGTTGGTGATCGGTCATCCAGTGTCGGATGTGATCGGTTGCTTTGCGTTGAACCTTGCCTGATGCGGCTGCCTTTTCATTCCATGTCCACCGCCCGTAGGGACCCTTGATCAGTGGGAGGCCCATCTCGGCCAGGCGGCCGCCGAGATCGGTCCAACTGCTGGTGTGGTCGCCGTTGAGTTGCGCGAACAGCGGCGCTAGGTAGGTTTGCTCGGCTGGTGTGTGTCCGGGTGTGGCGGTGACGGCGAGCAGGAATGGTGCTGAGGTGTGCGGGGCTTGGAACCTAGCTACCCGTTGCATGAGTTGGGTGCGTTGGGACTGGACGTGCCGGAAGTTTTGGGCTTCGTCCGCGATGATAACGGCCGGGGTAAGTGCGGGCCGGCCGTTCGGGGTGAGCAGGTGACGCAGACCGTCCGGCGAGCAGATCACCCAGTTCAGGTGGCCGTCACCGATGGAGCTGATCGTTGACCGCCAGTGCCCGATGGTAATCTCCGCGGGACGATCGGCGATGACGAGAACCGTGTCTTGGTGGCGGATCTTGCAGATTAGGCGGGCGGCCAGTACGGCGGGGATCGTCTTTCCCCATCCGGGCTCGGCGGCCAGGAGGAATCCACGTAGCTGGCTGGCTGCGGCTTCGGCGATAGTTTGAGCCATGTCGAATTGGTCCGGGCGTGGGGTACGGCGAGCCACGGGGCTGGGCGGTGGACCTGGATGCCCGTTGATCATGTCTTCCCGCCAGCGTCGGACGGTGTAGGCCTTGGTGCGGTAGTGCTCCAGCTGGGTGGGAAGTGCCGGGCCGACGTACACCATGGATCGCCACTGCTTGACGTATTTGACGGCCGTTGGGCGCATACCGAACGGCAGGTCTAGTAGCCAGATCCGTTCTCCCGGCGAGGCTTTGGGTAGTGGCTCGGCGGTGCGGCGGCGGGCTGGTGGAGCGGGCCTGCGTTTGGCTGCTCGGCGGGAAGCCGCTGTTGGTGACATGCGATCTCGTTCCTGGTGCTGGTAGGCGGGTGGTTCAGGTTGGTGAGACCTGTTGGTTGTGCTGCGTTACTGATAGGGGTCCGCCGCAGTTGGTCCCGGCCAGATACGGTCCGCAGTGGATGGATCTGGTGGGCGGTTGATCAGGTCGTAGGGGGTGGATTGGCATGGTGTTCCCCACGGATGCCAGTAGCCGCATTGACAGCAGCTGGTCGATTCGTGTTCGGCGCCGCACATTTCGCAGATGATCATGACGCACGTTTCCTGGGGATCGTTGGGGGTGGCTGGGGTGAGTTTGCGTTATTCCGGGCTGCGTGCATTCGTTGGCGTTTGCATTCCAGGCAGTCCACGAACACCCTGCCGTCTTGGCGTGTTCGGGAGACGAAGCGTTCTGGATCGTGTCCGCAGCTCGGTCCGCGTTGTTCCCGGGGGACACCTTTGTAGGCGGCTACCGTTGGGGGGCGACGAACCAGGTTGTGCCGTTGGAGACGCGCTCGGATGGTCTGCCATGAGTTCACGCCGGATGCCTCGGTGATGGCTTCTTCGCTGACTCCTCGGGCGAGTAGGTCCAGCACCATCGGGCCGTACTCCTCGGCCGCCTTCCGGAGGTCGGCGTCGGAGCCGGTGAATCCTGTGGTTCCGCGGACCTTGCTGGCTTTGTCAGACATCGCTTTCAACTTCTTGCGTTCGGCAGCCGTCAGCTTCGTACCTCCCACGTTCGTCTACCTCCTCGGTCCATCTCTCTCTGTGTGCCGCGGTAGTTGATGCCGTTGGCTCGTGGCTCGTTCAGAGTGCATGGATACCACACTCTTGTGGCGACTTGACCATAACCCACATGATGAGGTGATGGTGGCTCCCCGGCACACTTGCTGGCGTCGAGGACAGTACAGACGAACGATGGGCGGCGATGATGATCTGATGCCGTGATCGACCAGCCAGCGGGCCAGGTGGTCAGAGGGTCTTGAAGCCAATGACCACGATCTGCCGGTCTGCGCCGGCGCCGATCACGGCGGTCGCTAAGCTGATATCCGTGGATCTGACTGACCCACCAGCGGGTTCGCCATGCGCGAAACGGAGGTTAGATCAGGGCCTTTGGTGGCAGGACGCACTTTTGCTCTGCGTACGGCCGATCGGGGATGGGTATCCATCCTGGCGATCCGGGTTGGAATAGGCGTGTTCCCGATGGGTCTTGCATGTGCGGTCCGGCGTTGGTCCAGCAGTTTTGCGCGCGCGTTTCGTTCCATAAGGCCAATCGCGCCTCCGACGGCAAGGATGACCGGTGCGTCCACCATGCCCGTTTCTCTCCCTCCGGGCCGAATTGGTGTCCTTCGCTGTGGGCGAACGCATCATGTACGGCGCGGAACGCATCGTTGGCGCACAACGTTTTCCCTTGCCCGGCCGCAGTATTGACAGTGACGTCGGCGGCCATGGGATGCACGGGTGGGAGGGCTCCCGCGGTTCCCTGTGATGTCTCGGTGCGGTAGTAAAAAAGATGCTTGCGGTCGCGGAGGTCTTCCAACATTTGGGCGGAAGACTGATATGGCTGATCGGTTTGTCCCAACCACGGCTCCATCTCGTACCCGGCTGCGGCCAGCTCGTTCCACTGCTCCACGATGTGCTGTCGCAATACCCGGTAGGACCGTTGGATTCGGCGGTTGTTCGGCTGATGACGCGCGGTGTCGTAGGTTTTGGCTGCGGCGATGTCGTCCGTTTCGCTCAGGTGCGGCACGGGTCGCCGCACGGGCAGGTTGTGTCGTTCGCAGTGAGCCTGCCGAATCGCCTGGATCTCCTTGATTGGTGAGTGGGCAAGGAACCGGGTGTCCTTTTCGATGAACTCCGCACGTACGGGGGTGACATCAAATGGTCCCAGCCGATCCATCAGCATGTCGATCTGCTGCTTCGTCAACGGGTCGCTGCTGGTCGAGACGATTTGGAGGCTGCCACCCATGACACGGCCACCGGGGACTCCTGCGCGGCGCATCGCTTCGAGCGCCAGACCGGTTGATATGCCGCCATCCATGTCGCCGAAGGTCAACATGTCGTCGTCGCCGTCAGGATCTGTGAAGGCGACCATGACAGCGTCTTGGTTGTATCTGCCTGCCACCTCCGCGGCCCAGGACCGGATGTTTTCTTCGCTGGCGGCGAAGACCCGGTATGCGCCCGCGGGTTCGGTTTCATCCAGCCATAGGCCGTCGGCGCGGCTTTCCTCGATGACGTTCAGCTGGTGGCGGTCTGCGGCTAACCGGATCCCGTCGTCGTATTCGATCCACTCGTCGCTGTCGTAGTAGGTGGCATAGGCGCGCAGGTCCAACAGTTGAGCAGATTCTGGGCGAAACGGTGTTGCTCCGATGTAGGCCTGTACAGCGCCTGTCGCTTCGGCCATTCGGGATGCGGCGCGCAGTCTGCGTTGCCGGGCCTGTGTGCCCGGACGATTTGGGCAGCGCCGTTGACCGCAGGGGTCACTTTTGGATCGGCACACCGACTGCTCTTCTGCCGTTTGATGCGCCGGAACTCATGTGCCGGAAGAGCTGCGCTGTGCGTTTTTGTCTTCGGGTGGCGGTGAGAAGAAGGCAACGGCAGTGCCACGCGGAACGATCTTCGGCCGGCCCATGGAGCGTGCGTAACCGGGTATAGCCTCGCCTCTTTTGCCGGCGTCGGCGAATGCATCGATGAACTCTTCGTCTGTTATTTTCTTCACCGGCAGGTGGTCGTCGTCCATCGTTAGCTCTCCCTGCTCCTGGCCGCCGGGTCCGCCACGGACACGGATCTCTGATGGTTCGGGCCAGCATACCGAGGTGAAGATTCGCACCGCGTCATGGTGATTTGCGGCGCGGATGGGCTGCTGGTAGCCGGACGAGCCGCAGTGGATCATCTGTTCTCCCTGGTGAGGGGTCGGCGGTTGGTAACACCTCCATGTGGTGACTCGACCGTACTCCGCTCGTCGGTGAGCGTCAACGGGCTTGCCCAGCCTCCAGCTACGCCCTGCGGTGCGCGACACGCGCTCGAAGTCGGAGTAGCCCGAACTAGCCCAGCAGCAGGCTGGGCCGGTATTCTGGTGTAGTCGCACCGAGACCATTCGCGCTTACCGCGTCGATCCCGGGGGCAAACTAGCTCCGCCGCGAGGTGAGAGTGAAGTGAGTAACTGGCACAGCATGCGGCCCATGGCCTATCGGTTTGGTCGCCGAGACACGGCAGCTGTCGCCAGAGGGCCCGGATGGTGGGAGTGGTGTCCCACATCCGGGCCTTGCTCGTTGGTCGGGTGGCCGTCCGTCCTACCTCGACACGCCACCGGAAGACGGTCACCAGGCATGTCGCACAAGCTAGCGTCCCGGGGCATGTGCCGCGGCAAGAGTCAGTGTCCCGGTGGGCGTCGATGCCGCAAACGAAGTCCATTGAGCCGTACTCGAGAGAACGCTCGGGCACGAATGCGGCACAATGCCCGGCTCCTGCTTGCTGCGATCACCGTCGATGACATGGATGCAGCCAAGCTCAGTGCTGAACGCATGTTGACCGTCAGTGTGTATGACGACGAGATCGCCACTCTTGCTGCCGACGATGGCGACTTGCCGATCCGCAGGCTCACGTCATCCGCGGCCCGGTTCGAGATTTCCCCGTGTGTCCCAGCGCGGCGACGGTCACCCTTCGACGCGGCTACGCTCTGTTACAGGTGCGATCAGTTGACCGCTGGCAGGGTGCCCGCGCAGGGCCGACGAAATCGGGCGCAGTCGTCCCGTAGGTGGTACCTCTGCGGGAATATTCACCGGACGGGTGCTACGGGACGGTTCAGCAACATGGACCCCGACCACCTGCAGTGTTCCCGTAGGACGTTCGGCTTGTGGAACGTTCGCTCATGCCGATGAGCGCGCACGCTCATCAGGGTTATGCACGTGATCGAGTCCGCCGAGCGCCAGGACCGTCCGTGGTTAGGCGGTGACGGGTCCCTGACGGTGCCTCACCTGGAGGTTGGGTGGGCGGTCGGGCTGCCGACGGGGGGAACCAGCCCCCGGCTGGGTGCCGCGTCGGCGTCGTCAATGGCCAGAGCAGCAATCACGCAGCCGACGAGGGACCACGCTGCGCATGCGAGGAGGGCCCACCGGAACGGCCATTCGGCAGTGGTC
>JAABUM010000349.1_pt1 | contig 85908 bp, 80 predicted proteins | sample 5559161 | NCBI WGS metagenome assembly JAABUM01 (sample SAMN10711868, study PRJNA513369) | rock metagenome | isolation source: Antarctica rocks | place: Antarctica: Victoria Land, Siegfried Peak nord
AGCCGTTCGCCCCGCACCCGTCCGCTGACGTTCTGCTCGCCCTCGGTAATGCCGAGAACCGGTGCGATCCCGGCAATGTTCACAACATAAAGGCCGCCGCCATACAGCGCGCCCAGCAACCCCGGCGGCACTCCGGGAAGCCGTTCCCGCAGCATGTCATAGGCATAGCCGAACGCCGCCGACGCCACGAAGTGGTTCGCCTGCTCGAGCGCTGTCGTCCCGTCGTCGCCGACCAGAGCGCGAGCCGAAGCGGTGCGATCCAGCCAGTCCTCGGATTTCTCGTCGAGGGTTTCGTGCAGCGTGCCGGTCCTGCGCCCGGCGACCATCGCCAGGTCCATCAGCAAACCGGCGGCCAACCCGCCAAGAACACCCGCCGCACGTTTGTCCATGAAGCTGCCCCTTTTCACCGGACCCCATGAACGACCGAGCATGATGAAAGATGCGCCGAGGCGCATCGTGATCCCTGGCCCCGCCGCGTCAACCAATCCAACCCTCGGCTGGGCCGTTCTGCATCCTCCCGCAATTGAGCGCAAAAACAGGAGAAAGCGCACAACGACGGATGTGGTTGAGGGCCAGCTTCTCGAAGGGCTGCAACGTTTCTATGGCGCTGTCAGCAGGGTGCGCGACAGGTCGCGGCCAATATCGACGCGTCGACCTCGCCGAAGCTGCGGCAAATGCTGCGGGCCGGCGCGAAAGTGAACCTTATGCAGGCACGTCGCTTGGAGCAGGTGTTCAAGGCCGGGGACTGGCCACCGAGCGGCAAGGCCGACTAGGCTATGCAGGGCGTCAAGAACGCCAACAATCAGCTCGTCGCCCAGTATGCCAGTCCGGCGGCGCTTGCAGGTGAACGCCGACGTGCGGCAGATCGACGTGATCCTCGTCGACGAGCAAGACACGATCGTCAGCCCGAGCGGCGTGACAGGCTCGGGCGAGATCGGATTGTTGGCGCTGCGGCGGTGGTCGCCAATGCGACCAATTATGCGACTGGAAAGCGGGTCCGCTCGTTGGCGATCGCCACTGGTAGGCTGCAGGAAATGTAACTGTAAGGATGTGCACTCATGCGCGGCCGCGCGCGGAATACCCGGCAGGCGCATGAGCCGCCCCACCCCGCCCCTGGCTCAAGGCCCATCGTGCAAGGCGGCGCCAAACCGGCGTGCGAACCCGTGTGAGGGAAAACGGCCACCGGGCCATCCCCCAAGCGCTCATCGGTGAACACGTCCACTGTTGCAAAACCGTACATTCGCACGCAGCTCCCGCTTGTTGGACCGCAAAGATGGCGGTGCGGCGTTTTCGACCGCTATAACCTCAGTGCATGGCGAGCCAAGCGCCGTCCGTCGCAGCATGGAAGCGAATACTAGTCTGGCATGGCTCCGCGCCCGACCTCGTCCAGTTCAGCCTGCAGGCGGCGGCCGCGGTCCTCAGCCTGCATTGCGGCGCGTTGGGCCAATAGCGTCTCTACGGACTCGGCAGCAGTTCTGCTTACGGTTAGGATAGCCCGCATCCGGCCGACCTCGGCGCTGGCGCGCTCGCTTGCGGCGCGTGCGGCGGCGGCATGCTGGCGCGCCCCGGGTAGCCAGGTAGCGAAGGCGTCCACCATGGAGTCATCGCCCATGAGGCTCGACGCCGCCGCGGTCTCGTCAGCGATCTGCCGCGTCGCGTCGTCGGCACGGGCGCTCGCGGCGGCTTCAACGACCAGGGCGCGGGAAAGCTCCTGGCGCGCCTCGTCGCGGGCAAGTCGGCGTAGGCGAGCCACGGTCAGCAAGGGATCATGCTTCATCAGGTTCCTCCAAAGCGATGCGCAATTCATTGAAGGCTTGGCTTAACTCGCAGGGGTCCTGCTTGGACTGTTGCAGAACAGCCTCAATAGCAGGAGCGAGGCGCAATGCCTCGTCGGACGCCGCGTCGGTGCCCGGACGATAAGCGCCAAGGCGAACCAGGTCAGCAAGCTCCGACTGCAGCGCCAGGATGCCGCGAGCGCGCCGGGTCCATCGGTTCTCGGTCGCGGTGTTGCAGCCCGGGACCGTTCGCGACAAGGAGCGCAGCACGTCCACCGCGGGATAGCGCCCGGCCTCGCCGATGCGGCGGTCGAGCACGACGTGGCCATCCAGGATACCTCGGACAGCGTCAGCCACCGGCTCATTATGGTCGTCGCCCTCGACTAGGACAGTGAACAGCGCGGTGATATGGCCTGTTCCGGCGCCACGGTCCGGACCCGGACCAGCACGTTCAAGCAGGCGGGGCAGCTCGGCAAAGACGCTGGGCGGATAGCCGCGCGTGGCCGGCGGCTCCCCAGCCGCTAGGTCAATCTCGCGCAGCGCCAGGCAAAATCGGGTGACACTGTCCATTAACAGCAGGACGGACTTGCCCTGGTCGCGGAAGTGCTCGGCGACCGTCATTGCGGCATAGGCAGCCTCCCGCCGCATGAGCGGGGGCTGGTCCGAAGTTGCTATCACGACCACCGAGCGGGCGAGCCCTGCAGCGCCCAAGTCGTCCTCAATGAACTCCCGCACCTCGCGCCCGCGCTCCCCTACCAGCGCCAGGACGGCGACGTCGCAATGCGCCTGCTGCGCCAGCATCGACAGCAGGGTGGATTTACCAACACCGGAGCCGGCGAACAAACCCAGGCGCTGGCCTTCGCGGCACGTCGTGAACAGGTCGAGCACTCGGACCCCAAGGCTGACCCGCGGGCCGAGCCGCGCCCGGGTCGCCGCGGCTGGCGGACCAGCATTGATCAGGCGCGGTGATCCCGCCGGGAGTGGCCCTAATCCATCCAGTGCACGCCCCATCGGATCGACCACGCGGCCAATCCAGCCGTCGCTAACGGCGAGCTGCGCGCTGCGGGTCCTGGAGTGTGGAGCTGCAGCCGTGCAGCCAGGGCCGATGCCATCGAGCGTTCCAAATGCCAGAGCACGAGCTTGGCCCGCGCGAAAACCAACGATTTCTGCGGCGATCGTCGGATTGCGGCAGGGTGGGCCGGGTTGTGATGCGCCCGGCTGCGCCACAAGCGTGATCCGATCGCCGATCGCAGCATGGCCGCCAAGCCCGGCCACCTCCACCATCATGCCCGACACTGCAGCGACGCGACCGTGCACTGATAATGCTGCCGCTTGAAGGATTGCAGCAGGCACCGCTTCGAGGCGCCGCGCGACTGCGACGCAGCCGATCTCGGAATCGACCGCCCGGGACCCTTTCATAGCGAAATCTTCATTTCAGTCACGGCGTGTTCCCCCACCTGGATTTGAATGCATGTCTCACTCTTGATACATCACAAAGATGAAAAATAGGTGGACAAATACACGTGATGGTTGCATAACAACGTTGCTGATCACCCAGGAGCAACCCATGCGTGTGCTACTTGTCCAAGATGAACTTGTAACAGCCCGTGACGTGATGCAGATGCTGAAAGCTAACGGCGGGATCGTCGATCATGTCGATACCGGAGAGGAGGCGCTCGAGCTGGTGCGCCACTATGATTACGACATCGTCCTGCTCGACCTCATGCTGCCGGATATGGATGGCTATGAGGTCGTTCGTCGGATGCGGTCCAGCCGGGTGGAGGCGCCCGTTATCATTCTGTCCGGGCTGACTCGGCCGCAAGCCAAGGTCAAGGCGTTCGGCGTCGGCGCCGACGACTTCATATCGAAGCCGTTCGACAGCACGGAGCTGCTGGCGCGGATGCAGGCGATCGTGCGTCGGAGCAAAGGCTACAGCCAGCCCACATTGAGAGTTGGTCCGCTGCAGCTCAATCTAGATAGCCGGGAAGTGCTGGTTTCAGGTCGGCCTGTTCATCTGACGGGCAAGGAATACGCCATACTCGAGTTGCTGGTGCTGCGTAAGGGCATGGTGTTGACCAAGGAGGTATTCCTAAACCACCTCTACGGCGGCATGGACGAGCCGGAGATGAAAATCATCGATGTGTTCATCTGCAAGCTGCGCAAGAAGCTCGCGAACGCGGGCGCCGAGGACGTGATCGGGACAGTTTGGGGCCGCGGCTACATGGTGCGCGACCAGCCGACGCATACCAATCAAAGTGTCACGCTGGGCCACGCACTATCCACAGCTTCTGAAGGAACACGGGGCATTCTGGTAAGCACAGCTCCCGTAATGGAGGTTCTGGCTCAGCTCAGCGCTGCCTAAGGCAATATCAGGCAATCTACCGGTATGCATAACCGAAGCGACCTATAAAAGTCGTTTCGGTTATGCTTATTTCAGACTGTAAATTGCTCGGCGAGTATTCGTTCAGACAAGCTCTGATCGGGGTCAAACAAGATCGTCGTCTTGACGCTTCGGTCCTCGCTGACTGCAACGGAGGCTACGTTGCGGACCTCGGTGGAGTCCGCGACCGCCGCGACCGGACGCTTGTCGAGTTCCAGGATCTCGAACAGCACGTCCGCGTTACTGGGAAGCAGCGCCCCGCGCCACCTGCGGGGCCGAAAGGCGCTGATCGGCGTCAGCGGAAGCAGATTGGCCGACAGCGGCACAATTGGCCCGTGCGCCGAGAGATTATAGGCGGTCGATCCTGCGGGGGTGGAGACCAGCACTCCGTCGCAGATTAGCTCCTGCAGACGGACGCGGCCATCGACCGTGATACGGATTTTGGCAGCCTGGCGCAATTGGCGCAGCAACGAGACCTCGTTCAGCGCCAATGCCTCCTCCACCGAGCCGGTCTGGGTCACGGCGTGCATGCGGAGTGGGTGGAGCACCGCCGCCTGCGCGCATCGGAGGCGAAGGAGCAGATCATCCTCGGCAAACGCGTTCATCAAGAACCCGACCGAGCCGCAGTTCATGCCATAGACCGGCGTGGTCGCGTGGGTCGACATAAGAAGGTGCAGCGTTTCGAGCAGGAAGCCATCGCCACCAAGGCAGACGACAACATCCGCGTCCACAAGGGCGCAGCTTCCATAAAGCCGCGTGAGGCGGTCACGGCTTTCATTCGCCAGAACAGTCGGAGAGGCGACGAATGCAATACGCTCGACAGTGCGGGCAAAATGCGTCGCGTCGGCGGTTTCGCGCAAAGGTATTGCAGCGGACACTAGGCCCGTTGCCTGGTAAAAACTGCCCTCATCGGACGGCGACCAATATCTGCGTCAAAGTGCATTGGACCCACTGTTGTTGGTTCTGCCTCTTGCACCGGTGGCCTTATCCTGGATCGAAGATGTCGGGCCGCCTATGCTCCAGAACAGGCATGTCGCGCCTGATCCGTGCGGTGAGGGCTGGGTCGATACGGGCGGTGGTCCAGCCAACGCCGTCTGATACCGTCGCGACAACCTGTCCCCAAGGATCGCACACGAGTGAATGACCATAGGTGAACCGGGCCTGCCCGGCCCCATCGCGATGCTGGCCCCAAGTGGCGGAAGCAGCAATCCAGCATTGGGTCTCGATCGCGCGGGCCCGGATTAAAACATTCCAGTGGTCGCGGCCGGTGGCCATAGTGAAAGCGGAAGGCAAAAGGATTAGCTCAGCTCCAGCTTGGCGCAGCGCCAGAAATAGCTCGGGGAAGCGCAGATCGTAGCAGATCGCGCAACCCACACGAAGACCACCCGCCTCAAATGTCACAGCCTCGTTACCAGCGCCATAGCTCGCACTCTCCCGATAGCCCTGGCCGTCCGGCGTGGTGATGTCGAAAAGGTGGATTTTGCGATAACGAGCGATCTCGGTGCCCTGCGGATCGAACACTACCGTCGTGTTATAAAGCCGCATTTCGCCGTCCTCACTGCCTTTCTCACCCAATGAGCCGCCATGAACGTATATGCCGCGTTCACGGGCAGTGCGGCGCAGGAATTCATAGGCGAGGCCGCCGGGCTCGTTCGAACCTTCAGCTGGCAGCGCCTCCGCCTCGATCTGCTTGGTGCCGCGGTCTCCGCCCAAGCAGGTCCACATCTCTGGCAGGCTCACCAGTTTAGGACCGTCGGCTTCAATGGCCCGATCGATTAACCGGCTCGCCTGCGCGATGTTGGCAGCCTTGTCCGAACCAGGGTTCATCTGCACGATACTTACGCGCATCGGGGGCTCCGGACCTTGTGGTAAGGAGTATCAAGCACCCCAAGACGCCCAATACGCAAGCGGCGCTTCAATAAAGTCGCGGCTCGGTGCGCGGAGGCATGACGGGCGGCCTGCGATCATGTGGACCCGGTGGGATCGGCGGGCGCGAACCGGTAAAATCGTCTGCATTAGGCGGGTCTGCATAGCGGTTAGGTTCTACGTAGCGGCGCCTGTCAGGCGAGGTCCTATCGTTGCCTGAGCCCGGCTCTGGCAGCCGCAGCGAAAGGCTACGGATCTCACCCTGAATTTCGTCCAAGCGCGCTTCCAGCAGATCCAACCGGCCTTTCACTCCGAAAACGGCAAAAGGCATCAGAAGAAACATCAAAGCGAACAGCAGCCCGACGATCACGATGGCAAGGTTGGCCCACCAAGGTATCCAATCCGGCAAGGGCAAGAGCGATGTCATTCGCCGCTTCTAGCAAGTTACCCCAGTGTCTGCGATGCTTGATCAAGCTCGAACTTCGCGCGACGGATTGGTCTCGCGACCCACCTTCTCCGTAGGTCCCATCGTCCCATGCTGCTTTTAATACCCGGACCGGTCACGACGCATCCGTCCGTACGCGCCGCCGCCGCCCAGGATTATGCGCCTTGGGACCTCGACTTTCGTGATCTATTAGCCACGGTTCGCGAGCGCGTGCTCGCCATCGCTGGCGGGCAGCCGGGACAGCATGCCGTTCTACCACTTCAGGGTTGCGGTCATTTTGCAATGGAGGCGGCGTTCCGCACCTTCGTGGCGCCGGGCGGAACCATATTGGTGCCGCTAACCGGCCATTATGCCGATCGCCTCGTGAAGCTCGCTATCGAGTGCCGACGCCGGGTGGTGACGTTTCCAGTGCCGTCAACGGAACGAACGGATCCCGCCGCGGTTGCGGCAGCGCTGGCCGCCAACCCGGACATCAGCCACCTCGCGATCGTTTATAGCGAGACTGCGACCGGCATCGTCCACGACGCTATTTCGCTTGCAGAGGCCGCCGATCGTGCTGGCCGACGGGTGCTGATTGACGCCGTTTCAGCATTCGGGGCCATGCCGATGGACATGAGCCGGTTGCCGATGGTGGACAGCGCCACGTTCACTTCGAACAAATGCATCGAGGGCCTGCCGGGCATCGCGCTGACGGTAGCCCGGGTGGATAGTCTCAAGAATGGCGTAGGACGGGCGGAAAGCTGGTCTTTGGACCTTGCCGATATCTACGCGCATGGCGAGCGCGTCGGCCGGGGCAGCCACCGATTCACCCCAGCGGCGCAGTCCATCGCGGCGTTTGCCGTCGCGCTCGACCGCTTCGACGCCGAGGGCGGACAGCCGGCGCGGCTCGAGCGTTATACTGCAAACATGCGGGTGATCTACGACGGCGCTTTGTCGCTCGGCTTACAACCCTGCCTGCCACCCGCGGTGCAAGGGCCGATTGTGGTGAACGTCATGGCCCCGTCTGACCCGGCATGGAACCTGCAAGCGTTCGTGGACAACCTCAAACGGCGCGGCATTCTGATCAGCAACTTCTACAACACCGCGGAACCGAGCTTCCGTATCGGCTGCATCGGCGCGATTACGCCGGACGACATGCAAGACGCCGTGCGGGCGATCGATGAGGCGATCACCGAACTAGGCCTGCAATCCCGGCGGGCTGCCTGATGGCCAGCGACCTCGAAATCGCTCGCGCTGCACGGCTACAGCCAATTGCCGATATAGCGAAAGCTGCCGGCATTCCCCTCGACGCACTGGAACCGTATGGACGCTTCAAGGCAAAGATCAGCTTCGATTTCATAAATGCGCAACAGAGCCGGCCGGATGGCGCGCTAGTCCTAGTGACGGGCATCAGCCCAACTGCCGCCGGCGAGGGTAAGACCACCACCACGATCGGACTGGGTGACGCGCTGAACCGCATTGGGCGCAAGACGATGATCTGCCTGCGAGAACCCTCGCTTGGACCATGTTTTGGCATAAAGGGCGGCGCGACTGGCGGCGGACGGGCGCAGGTCGCGCCGATGGACGAGATCAACCTTCACTTTACCGGCGATTTTCACGCGATCACGGCGGCGAACAACCTGCTGGCGGCGTTGCTGGACAATCATCTGTATTGGGGCAATGCCCTGGAGATCGATCCGCGCCGGGTTACCTGGCGGCGAGCGTTAGATATGAATGATCGGGCGTTGCGGAGCGTCGTGAATGGCCTTGGCGGTGCGGCAAATGGGTCGCCGCGCGAGGATAGGTTCGACATCACGGTCGCAAGCGAAGTAATGGCGGTGTTCTGCTTGGCGCGGGATCTGACCGACCTACAGGACCGCCTCGGACGCATTCAGGTCGCGTCGCGCCGGGACGGGTCCGCGGTGACGGCCCGGGAGCTGCAGGCGGACGGTGCGATGGCGGCGTTATTGCGCGATGCGTTCGCGCCCAATTTGGTGCAAACGCTTGAGGGATCGCCGGCGCTGATCCATGGCGGCCCGTTCGCCAACATTGCGCATGGCTGCAACTCCGTCGTTGCGACCCGGCTCGGATTAAAGTTGGCAGATGTTGTAGTGACGGAGGCAGGTTTCGGGGCAGACCTCGGCGGCGAGAAATTTCTCGACATCAAGTGTCCAAGCGCCGGGTTGACGCCGTCCTGTGCCGTAGTGGTTGCCACACTGCGCGCGTTGAAAATGCATGGCGGCGTGGCAAAGGCCGATTTGGGCCGTGAGGATACTGCGGCCGTCGCGCGCGGTATGGTCAACTTAACCCGACATGTAGAAAATCTACAGAAATTCGGTTTGCCGGTCGTAGTTGCGCTGAATAGCTTTGTTTCAGACACTTCCGCGGAGTTTGATGTCGTGCGCGACGCCCTGGGTGCCAGTGGCGTCGATACTGTCCTTTGCACCCATTGGGCGGATGGCGCGGCTGGGACGGAAGCGCTGGCTAGGGCCGTTATGGCTCACGTCGAGCGTGGGACATCGCGCTACACTCAGCTTTATCCGTCGTCCATGAGTCTTGTGGAAAAGATCCGCACCGTAGCAAAGCAGATCTATCACGCTGCCGATATCGCACTACCGACATCGGTGGCAAAGCGGCTCGCTGTGTTCGAGGGAGCCGGTTTCGGTCACGTGCCAGTCTGCATCGCTAAGACGCAATACAGCTTTAGCGCCGATCCAGCAGCGATGGGCGCGCCGAATGGCCATATCCTGCCGGTGCGCGAAGTGCGACTTTCAGCAGGTGCAGGATTTGTGGTTGCAGTGTGCGGCGACATCATGACAATGCCTGGACTTCCGCGTAATCCCGCGGCCAATACCATCCGATTGGATGCCAAAGGCATGATTATTGGACTGTTTTGAGTCCTAACCCGCATGACTTGCTCCAAGCACCACAGCGGGTATACTACAGAAAGACCTTGGCTATAGGTCTTGATTTGCTTTGAGCGAACTATATTACAAACATGGCGTCTCGAGGCCGGACGCGAGGACTATTAGCAACTCTCTCGGGATTGGTTCTTGGGACGCTAAACCGAATACCTCGTGTAACGCCTTATGCAGCCACACGTCGAAATACGCGGTGTCCGCCACACATAGCTTACGTTCTATCTCTGGATTGCATAGGCTCATGATATCTTAAAACTTAGGTGAGCAAACAGTTCCCAAACTTCTATAGTTATGGATGTAGATGCGTATTAGGGGTGTGCTGGGTTTAGGATCGAGCTGAGGCCAGAACAAACCGCGCTAGATGCTTGCCTAGGCACGTGTGCAAGGTCTCAACTACCTTTTGTCGTTCTGATCGAGGTGTCCGTTCAAGATCAATCTGACTGTCGTTTGCCCACGCCCGCATCAAGTCATAGCGGCGAAACAGCACAACGCCCGGCATGGCCGCAACTTGCTGCAAGCCCTGTTCGTAGGGTTCTAAGTTACTGTTTGTTTGCAGGAATCGACTAAACTGCGGATCTACGAGCACAAGATTGGCCCCGGCTGCCGTGACAGCTTCAGCCCCGTCGGACAAAGTCTGCCCAAACTCTCCAGGTGGAATATTGCGAACTGCCTCGACAGTGCCCGTTTGCCAAATGACTAAGTCATAACGGTGTGTTCCCAGTTCCTCACGTATCAAACCCAGCATGTCGGTTGCGAGTAGGCTGCGGCCACCTCGGACAGTCACATTCACCCCGAGACCCGGAATTGCGCTCTGTAATGCCTTTGCCATCTGGAGCGGAAACGCACGATCCGATGCCGGACCGGTGAACAGTTTGACTGGAGACTGCGTTTTGCTGTCGCCGAGCGCCTGGCTTGTGACTGTGCCGGCTGCCATGCTCGCATCCGGACCAAACATCGTGGCAGAGCCAATCGCTAATACATTGAGCATCGCGCCTGCCTGCAGAGCAGTCGCTACTTTCGGCAGCGAGGCAACCGCACCGGCAACGTCGTCCGGTGCTTGACATGGGTCTGCGATCGGCACGGCCAGCGCCCGTCCAGTCCATACTGTAGCCGAGAGCACTAACAATCGGCAGAGTGATAGCACGTTCATGTCACACCTGCGTTACCAGGATGGGTCAACTCCGGCAAGACAGCGCGAGCAACAAGCCCTTTTCGTTTGTACCAGGCGGCGAGCGAACCAACTGCTACCAAAGTGGCGAGGCCGGTAACGTTGACCCCCGCCTGCACCGTCCAGCCTCCCTGCTCCTCCATTGCCAACCGACCCAGAAACGACAGAAAGATGCCGGCGCAGAACACTGGAAGTGAGTGCTGGCCGCAGATTATGAGCGGTCGGGCTAACCAACTCCTAAGCCACGATGCATCAATCGGCACTCGGCGTGAAACTAGCCATGTCAGTGCAAGAATTGACAACAATCGCATCGGATGTAGCCCCTCCTTATCAACTGATAGTAGAATACGAGCCGCATTTGCTGGGAAACGTGAGGTCAGCTCCGGATAGGGCCAAATTAGCCATAGAAGTAAAATCCCGGTTACTAATAATAAAATTGCCATTACATCGAGTACAGCCGGCCGCACAAGAAGCCGTGGTGGAGCATACGATAGAATTGAGCCGATGATGAACAATAGTTGCCAGGCAAGCGGGTTAAAGTACCAGCCGCCGCCGGTCCAGGACGGGAAATTGTATCCTGTAATCCTGGTAACCGTGTAGATTACCGCTGACATCCCGAACATAATCAACGGAAAACGCAGCAACGGTAGCACCAACGCAAACATTGCTAGAAGGGTCACATACATTGGTAATATGTTTAAGTAGGCCGGTTGAAAGCTGAGCAATAAAGCTTCAAGCATGGCTCGATATGGTGCTTCGGCCAACACGTCGAGATGGATCTCGTCCAGATACTCAGACCGGTCAAGCGCAACAGCCGAATAGGAGACTTGGGCGCTGAACACCACGAATAAGAATATGTGCGCTATGTATAGCACCCAGGCGCGGCGGAGAACGTCGGCGCCGGCGAATAGCCATCCATGCCGGTCCATACTGCGGCCGTATGCCAGTCCAGCCGCATATCCAGCCAGCAATACAAAAATCTCTGTGGCATCGCACAGCGCGAAATTTCGAAGGCTGAACTGGGCCAGCCAATTATCCGGGATGTGATCCATAAAAATCCACCACAGCGCGACGCCACGGAAGAAGTCGATCCGCAAGTCGCGGTTGAAGCCGATTAAGACCATGCCGCCCCCTGCATCACCCGGTATTCGGGCCTGGCCTGTCTGGAGATAAGCTATGGTCGCGGCAATGACACCCCTCTTCTCCGAACCGTGGTCAGCCAGTACAAGGATGACGGTCACCCATTAACCAAGGCGGCGGCGATGCGCTCCACGTCCACGCTGGCAGGGCAGTTGGGATGGCGGATCAGCAATGGGATTTGCCTGCGGATTGCATCCTGTACGTGCAAATACGTGCAAATCCCTTCGAACGGTCCCCGCTATTGCCGGAGCGCGGCCGAGGAAGGCCGTGCAGGCACGGGTTAAGGTCGCAGCGGTTCGCTCACCAGCGGCCGAATTGCTGGATTGGTTGACAACCAGGCGAGCGTCGCCATCCAGCCGATCGGCCTTATACAGCTTCAGAGTAGCATAGGCGTCAGTCAAACTCGTCGGCTCCTCTGTCGCGATAACAAGCAGCGTGTCCGCCCAAGCTGCCATGCGCCGCACTGACCGATCGAGCCCGGCGCCAAGATCAAGCAGAACAGTGTCATAGCGCGCGGCGGCTACCATCAGAAGGGTTAGAAGTCGATCCAAGGCCGCGGGTTCGATGGTCGCGAGGCTGCCCGACCCTGAACAGCCGGCCAGCACATCGAAGCCGCCCGGTACGAAATGCGCAATGGCATCTTCGAGCGTGGCTGTCCCAGATACCACGGAGCCGAGATCCAGAGCCGGAACGAGCCCGAGCTGTATGTCGATGTTGGCGAGCCCCAAGTCAGCGTCAAAAAGCAACACCCGACGGCCGCCTCGGGCCAGCGCGTGCGCCAGCGTGATGGCGAACCAGGTCTTGCCGACACCGCCCTTTCCGGACCCTACCGCGACACACCGGCCCATTCGGCCCGGCGTTGCAGGCACTGAGCATAGGACATTAACGGCGGATCCATTCATCATGCGGCATCCTGAGGCGAGCCAGGGGGAGGGGCGCCCAACGGAATCGTCAGGCGATCGGCAAGGAACTCGGGAGTGAGCAGCCGCAGCCCATTGGCCGCGCCCGAGCCGACTCCGGCCTCGGTCATTATCAGTCCAGTAGATGTGGCGGCTAACACGCCACCGAGGCGGCGGCATAAGTCCAGCCGGGTGGCGATCAGCAAGGTGGCGCCAGCCTGGCCGAATGCATCCGCGAGTTCCTGCGCCTCGGCTGGGTCGAGCCCGGCGGGAAGGGCTAATACGATGGCTGCACCGGCCGTAGCGGCAAGACTTGCCAATACATCTCGAGCGCAGGGGTCAAATGGGTCAAGGCCGGGCGTGTCGATCAATATCGGTGCGCCCTCCTGCCGGCGAGCCAGGGCACGGCTTAGCGGCAATGGCGCGTTGGCGACTACGAGCGTCAGGCCCAGCAGTCGCGTATAGGCCGCTAGCTGTTCGGGTGCGCCGGCGCGTTGCCCATCGGTTGTTACGACCAGCGGTACTTGGCCGGCCATCACGAGCCGGGTGGCGAGCTTGGCGGTCGTCAAGGTTTTGCCGGCACCGGGTGGCCCGGCAATTAGCAGCGGGGTCGCATCCGCAGCCGGCAGGGCGCCAAACGTCAGTGTATCGGGCAGGCGATCAACAAGTCGGCCCAGCTCCAACGCTTCGATCAGCTTTCGTGGAACGCTATGCCACTTGAGGGCAGCACTCCGCTCGTTATCGATAGGAAGCGAGCTTGACTCGTCGGGCAGCCGATCCAGCGCCGCTGTGACCTCGACACCCTCGCCGACGCGGCGTGTCGATAAGATCAGCGCGTCTGGTCCCAGATTGCTCCGAACCAGCGCCATCGCTGTGGTCATATCCGACGCTCGGTAAAGCTTAAGCCGCATGGGAACAGAATGGGGGTAAAAGGTTGTTTTACGGTTAAGGAATGGCCCAATTTGCTCGGCCGGCTTTCCTAGGCGGTGTGGACGGATTTGACCAAAATCATGCTGCAAGCGAATGCCACGATGGCATCGTAGCTTTCGTCGGTTTTCTCGCAACGGAAAGCAACGCGTTTGAGCTTGCCCATCGTCTGCTCGATGCAGGCGCGCGCCTTGTAGAGCGTCTTGGGAAAGAAGGCGGGCCGGTCCTTGGCATTGGACCGGTGCGGAATGCTCCGGAGAATGCCGCGTTGGCAGCAGGCCGCACGGTTGGCCTTCGCATCGTAGCCATTGTCGGTCAGTGCGGCCCGCGGCGTGATGTTAGGGCGGATATCGAGGGAGGTGTCGAGTTGCGTGCAGTCGCTCACCTCGCTGCCCGTGAGGTGAAAGGCGATGGGCAGGTCGTCGAAGTCCGTCTTGAGATGAATTTTGCAGGAGAACCCGCCGCGCGAGCGGCCGAGGGCCTGATGGTGCTGCCCCCTTTTGCGCCTGCGGCCGAGACATGCGCGCGCACCACGGTGCTGTCGAACATCTGCACTAGGCGCGCCGTCTTGCTCGTCTCGGCAAGGAGCCCGAAGAACGCCTCGAACACGCCCGACCGGCTGAGCCGCCAAGACCGTTTCCACACACTGTTCTAGTTGCCATACTCCTTGGGCAGCGCGCGCCAAGTCAGGTTGTGGACGGTGAAGAAATGCACCGCTTCGAGGAACTTGCGGCCGTTGTGGCCCGGCTCCGTAATATTCGTCGCCCATTGATTCAAAGAAAATCCGATTCTGGAAGCCCCCAAGCCGCTACTTCTCGCTATCCGTCCACACCACCTAAAATTCAGCGTCGAATCCGACTTGCGACAATGGTAGGAGAAAGTCCCTTTTTCCTCACTAAATTGTCCCGACGGTTCGGATGCGTGCACGCGGGAAGATTTCGGCCTGTGCCAGCACTGGGGTTGCGGGCCGCAGCCGCTCGACGATCGCTCGGACATGGGCGCGAATGGCACCGGAGCAGAGCAAGACAGGTGACTCGCCTGTAGCCGTTGCGGCCTCGAATACGATGCGGAACCGCTGCATGAACTCGCCAAGTCGTGACGGCGCGATGGCAAGCTGCCGATCCTCGGGCGGACCGACTAGGCTGTCTGCAAATGCCGCCTCCCATTCTGGCGACAACGTAATCAGTGGGATATAGCCAGCCGGCCCGGTGTTGCTATCGCTAATCTGCCGGGCTAGCCGTCCGCGAACGTGGCTGGTGATGGCTGGAATGGCACGGAGCTGGCCGCCGCAGGCCTCGTGAATACCCTCCAAAATCGTCGGCAGATCCCGTAAGGACACGCGTTCGGCGAGCAAAGCCTGCAGCACGCGCTGTACGCCACCGATCGACATCTGCGCCGGTATCAACTCAGCGACAAGTTTCTGCTGCTCACGCGGAAGTTCGTCCAGCAGCTTGGCAGTCTCGGCATAGGAAAGCAGCTCGGCCATCGTTTCGCGGATTATCTCGGTCAGATGCGTCGTCAGCACGCTCGCGGGATCGACGACGGTGCAACCACGGAACACCGCCTCCTCACGCCGGGTCTCGTCGATCCATAGGGCGGGCAGGCCGAAAGCGGGCTCGGCGGTACGTTCGCCGGGCAGGTCGGGAATCCCACCGGCTGGATCCATTGCCAGCAGCATGGTAGGACGCAACTCACCCCGTGCGGCCTCGATCTCTTTAAGCCGAATGGAGTACGCCTCTGCGCCAAGCTGCAAATTGTCCTGGATGCGGACTGGTGGCAGTACAAAGCCCATTTCGGCGGCGATGGAGCGGTGCAAACCTTTGATCTGCTCTGTGAGCCGCGGGGCGTTTCCGCCGGCTAGGGACAGCAGGCCATAGCCAAGTTCGAGCCGGATCGCATCAATACGGAGCGCATCGGCGATCGGCGGCTCAGACGGCACGGCTGGGACCGCGGTTTCGACGCCTTGCTCGGTTACGGGGTGACGGTGCCGCATCCAAGCCGCGCCGCCGGCCAATCCCGCAAGCGCCAGAAAGGGCAGGGCAGGCAGCCCAGGCATTAGCGCCAACACCGCTGCGGCTCCGGCTGCGAGCGCCAACGGCTTTGGGCCGCTGCCCAGCTGCCGCATGAGCGCCGCGTCGGCTGGACCCTCGACACCACCCTTGGTCACCACGATCCCGGCTGCTGTCGAGACGAGCAGTGCTGGAATCTGCGATACCAGCCCGTCACCGACGGTAAGCGTTGTAAACGTGGCTGCGGCCTCGGCGAACGGCATTCCGTGCCGCACCAGGCCAATTGCCAGCCCGCCGAAGACGTTGATCACCGTGATCAGCAGCCCGGCGATCGCGTCGCCCCGCACGAACTTCGCCGCGCCGTCCATCGCGCCGTAAAAGCCGCTCTCCTCCTCCAGCTCCCGCCGACGCAGCCGGGCCTTGCCCTCGTCGATCAAGCCGGAGGATAGATCCGAGTCGATCGCCATCTGCTTGCCCGGCATCGCATCTAGGCTGAACCGTGCTGCGACCTCTGCAATTCGACCCGAACCTTTGGTGATCACCATAAAGTTCACGACAAGCAGGATTGCGAATAGGATCACGCCGATCACCACGTCGCCGCCCATCAAGAAGCCGCCAAATGCCTGAACAACGTGTCCCGCCGCGGCTGAGCCTTCATTCCCGTGTGACAGGATCAACCGCGTGGTGGCCACGTTTAGGGACAGGCGCAGCAACGTCGTGAGCAGCAGCGTCGGAAAGCTGGTGAAATCCAAGGGCCGGCTGAGGAACATCGCCACCATCAGTACGAGCACGGACCCGGTGATCGAAAGCGCCAAGCCCACATCCAGCAATGCAGTCGGGAGCGGCACCACCAGCACCGCGAGCAGCGCCAGCATGCCGAGCGCCAAGCCTACGTCGCTGCCGGGCGCATAGCGCCGCAGTTGCTGGCCGACATCGCCAAGTGTCAGCGTGATCGCCATGGGTTAGGCCAACGCGCCCGGAGGCGTCACCGCCGCGCCGGCCTGGGCATAGTCCCGCAGCTTGTTACGCAGAGCGCGGATGGAAATGCCGAGAATGGTCGCGGCATGAGTGCGGTTGCCGAGCGTGTGACTGAGGGTTTCAAGAATCAGGCCGCGCTCGACCTCGTCCATCGTGCGGCCGACTAGGCCGGAAACGCCAGGCGCAGGCTGGGCGGACGATGCTTGGGCAGCCTGGGCTGGGCCGCCCGCGCCCGGTGACACTTCGATCGCCTCCACGCCGATCTCGCCGCCGGTGGCAAGCAGCACAGCGCGATGCACGGTATTCTCAAGCTCCCTCACATTGCCACGCCAGCCATGTGCGGCCAAAAGTGCATGCGCACCGCGGGATAGCGGACGCAGCGGCATCCCGTTCACATCCGCATAGCGCCTGGCGTAATAATCGGCGAGCGCCGCGATATCGCCGGGCCGCTCACGCAGGGAAGGGATGCGAAGACTGACGACGTTCAGCCGGAAATACAGGTCGTCGCGAAACCGTCCGGCCGCCATCTCGGCCGCGAGGTCGCGATTGCTGGTGGCGAGGATACGGACGTTGACACGCACCGGCGTCGTTCCCCCTAAGCGGTCAATCTCCCGCTCTTGAATCACACGCAGCAATTTCGCCTGCAGGCGGACGTCCATTTCGCTGATTTCGTCGAGCAGCAATGTGCCGCCATCCGCCGCCTCGAATTTGCCAATGCGACGTGCGATGGCGCCGCTGAATGCGCCGCGCTCATGGCCGAACATCTCGCTTTCCAGCAGGTTCTCGGGAATAGCCGCACAATTCAGTGCCACGAACGGCCCGGCAGAACGGCGGGAGCGCCGGTGGATGTGCCGCGCCAGCACCTCTTTACCAGTGCCGGACTCGCCGGTGATCAGGACCGAGGCCTCGGACGCGGCGACCTGCTCCGCGCGCCGGACGGCAGCCAGCATGGCCGGGTCGCGGGCGACCATGGCGTAGGTCTCTCCGGACGCCGCTTCGAGAATGGCCGCGATCAGCTCGGGATCGGGCGGTAGCGGCAGGAACTCTCGCGCCCCATCGCGAATGGCCCGAACAGCCGCCGGTGCATCGGCGTCCGTGCCGCAGGCGACGACGGGAACCACGATGCGCTCTGCAGCGAGGGACCGCACCAGCGCGCCGACATCATGCGGCAGTTCGACCAGCACTAGATCCACCTTCGCATCGGCGCGGAGTCGCGCCAGTGCGCCGCGGTCGTCATCCGCCTGGTGCAGCTTGGCGCCGTGGGCGCTGGCGATGCGGGCGGCTTGGCCCAGCTCGCCGCCAAGGGAGCCGATGATCAGGACATGCATGTTCGGTTAGGCCCGGTCGGCTTTGACGATTTCGGTCATGGTCACGCCCAACCGGGTCTCGTCGACCATCACCACCTCGCCGCGCGCGACCAGCCGGTTGTTCACGTATATGTCGATGGCTTCCCCAAGCTTGCGATCAAGCTCCACCACCGCGCCTCGGCCGAGCTTTAGAAGCTGGCTGACCTGCATCGTCGCTTTGCCGAGTACGGCGCTGACAGTCACAGGTATGTCGTACACCGCTTCCAGATCGCGAGGTGTCCGGGAAAAGGGCGTGGGATCGATTGGGCCGGACTCGCTGAGGTCCGCCAGTTCCATGCTATTCGGCAAAAGCCATGCTCCTATTGTCAGTTCGTGCAGCGACGGGCTCCAGCAGGCCGAGCTCGGTGAGGGCAGCTGAGACTGCGTGACGGATCGCAGCCTGGTCTCGGATAAGCGAGCCGTCGGTCCATGCTATACGGGCGTCGCCGGGCAGCAGCGGAGCGGCGGTGAGCACGACGCAAGCTGCCAGGTCCTCATCCAGCAAAGCCAGATCCTCGCGCACCCCATTTAGAATGCTGGAGTTCACCCGCACCGCGATCCGGGGCTGTTGCGCGAGCGTTGGCAATAAGTGCCGAAGCAGGGCGCGCACTTCGGTCCCGCCATGACGGGCGCAGAGGTTTGGAAGCAGCCCGGCGACCACGGATAGAATTGCCCGGGCCACGCCGTCAGCGACGGTGTCGGCCAGGGCACTCGCCTCGTGCTGCGCGTCGGCCAGAGCGCCAGCAATCGCCGCCAGGGACTGGGTGCGGCCATGCAGCGCCGAGCTCTCCCAATTGGCCCGAGCATCCTGGACCGCCTCGATGCGCGCGATTTCCCGAGCCTCTTCGAGCTCATCCAGCGTAAAGCTGGGCGCCGCCGGCGCAGGCTCGGGCAGCGGTGCCATCTGCGGGTCGTCAAAATCCTCGGCATAGAGGATGCCGACGAACCGGGAAGCCATGCCATCCATCATCAGAGCACCATCTCGTCGTTCTTGCCTTCGCTGATCTCGATCACGCCCTGGGAGGCCAGGTCCTTATACCAGCCGCCCTATCCAGTGACTGCTATCGCCCAAGTGCGCTGAGTGATGAAGACCGGACACCCGCGCGTGCTCATCAGCACGTTCCAGACGTCATAGCGGTCACTGGATAGGGCATTTGGTATTAGCCATTGCGACGATGGCGGCCTGCGCCTCATCGACGTCGCGCAGCTTCACCGGACCTAGTGCCTCAATGTCCTCACGCAGCATTTTGCCGGCGCGCTCAGAAAGATTGCCGAAGAACAAGTCTCGCAGCTTGTCCGACGCGCCCTTCAGCGCCAGCGGGAGCTTCGCCTTGTCGACGGAGCGCAGCAGGGACTGCACGTTGGCCGGCGTCAGGCGCTGCAGGTCGGTGAATGTGAACATCAACGCCTTGATCCGGTCGGCTGCCTCGCGATTGCGCTCCTCGAGTGCGGACACGAACCTCGCCTCCTTTTTGGCGGTCGAGGCTGTTGAAGATGTCGGCCATCATCTCGTGGCTATCGCGCCTGCTGGTGCTCGCGAGGTTGGGCATGAACTCCGACCGCAGCGTCTGCTCGACGCCGTCCAGCACGTCCCGCTGCACGCTCTCCATCCGCAGCATGCGCATGATGACCTCGATGGCGAAGCTGTCCGGCAGCAGAATGAGGACCCGGCCCGCATGCTCCGCCCGGACCTTCGACAGCACGACCGCGACGGTCTGCGGGTATTCGTTCTTCAGGTAGTTGGCGAGCACCGCCTCATTCACGTTACCCAGCTTATCCCACATGGTCCGGCCAGCCGGCCCGCGGATCTCCTCCATCATCTGCGCCGCGCGATCCGGCGGCAAAGCCCGATGCAGCAGGCGCTCCGTCGTCTCCAAGCTGCCGACCAGCCCGCCCTGCTGACCGATGTTGCTGGTGAACTCGGTGCACAGCTCTTCCACGACGGCCGCCTGCACGCTGCCGAGCTGCGCCATCGTGGTTGTCACGTCCCTAATCTCGTCGGCGTGCAAGGCGCCAAGCAGCTTGGCGCTCTGGGTCTCGCCCAGGGCCAGCATCAGGATCGCCGCCTTCTGCCGCCCAGTGATGACGCTCAACGTCGTGATTGCGACCATTTTTAACGCTCCTCCGGCGTGATCCAGTTGCGCAGCATTGCCAGGCTCTCTGCGGGATGGCTGTCGACCAGCTCTGACACGCGGCGTATCGACGCCATTCGCATCGCGCCGACGACATTGGCGAGCTGGACCAACTCCTCCTCCTTCGGTGCATCAAGCGTGGTCGGCTCGGTGGCGAGCGCCAATGCTATTGGCGCGCTGGGCGGCTGCATCGTCAGCCGCAGCACCATGGGTCGCAGCACGAACAGCAGGGTCAACAGCCCGCCGACCGCCAGGAACACCGTCTCCGCCAAGCGCAGGATCTCGGATTTCTCGAAATGCGCCCATCCGCTGGGGACGGCGGCCTCCTGTCCGTCACCGTCGTTGACGAAGCGCATGTTCACGACCTCAACCCGGTCGCCGCGCTGCTCGTTGAAGCCGATGGCACTGCGCACCAGCTCGTCTGGCGTGCGCTCGACATAGGCCAGCGTCCCGTCAGGTCCGCGGACCGCAGCGCCGTCCACCATCACTGCCAGGCTGATCCGGCGCAACTGCGGCTGCTCGTGCACCAGGGTGCGGACGGTCTTGCCGATTTCGTAGTTGGTCGTCTCCTCCTGCTTCTGCTCCTGCGACCCGGCCGGATTGGCGCCAGCGTCCGCATTCGGCAGGTTATTCTGTACCGAGACACTCGCTGCGACTTCGGTCGTGCGATTGCTGTCGGTCGTGCTCTGCTGGCTGCGCACCACTTGGCCATCAGGGTCGTAGCGCTCCTGCGTTTCCCGGACCTGATCGAAATCCAGGTCCATCGCGGCTTCCGCCCGGACCCGGCCGGCGCCCAGCGTACGCTCAAGCATCTCCTCGACCGCGCGGGCCAGCCGCAGCTCGGACGCGCGCTTTACCTCATCGGCAGACTGGACGGTGCCGGCGACCCCCGTGGGTTGCCCGGCGCGGGCCAGCAGGTTGCCCCGGCTGTCCACGATGGCGATGTTCTGTGGGCGCAGGCCCGGCACGGCAGCGGCAATTAGGTTAAGGACCGCCTGGGTGCCCTCCCGGTCCAGCCGGGCGACGCCGGCCATCGTTAGCACGACGCTCGCCTGCGCCTCCTGCCGGTCCCGGGCGAAGGGTTCACGCTTTGGCAGGACCAGATGAACCCGTGCCGCCTTGACCCCTTGCAGCATGCGGATGGTGCGGGACAGCTCGCCCTCCATCGCCCGGGTTTGATTGATCGCTTGCTGGAAACCGCTGGCCGTCAGGCTGTCTCCGCGGTCGAAGATCTCGTAGCCGATGGAACCGCCAGAGGGCATGCCCTCCTTGGCCAATAGCAGCCGGGCGCGGGCGACCTGGTCTGCTGGCACAAGGATGCGAGTGCCGCCGGCTTCGATCTGGCGTGGGATGCGGGCGCGTTCGAGCTGATCTACGACCTGGCCGGCTTCCCGCAGCTCGAGATCAGCATACAGCAGCGCCATAGGTCCGTCGCCGCCGCGCAACGTGACGAAGCCCAGCAGTCCGAGCGATATGAGCGTTACCGCCGCCATCGCCCCAAGCTTTAAGGCACCCAGCGACCGCAAGCTTTCGAGCAGAGCCTTCATCGGCCCCGCCCATTCCGCCAGGTGTGGTTTTCTGCGCGTGTCATGCAGGCAGAATGCGCGCGAAAGTTTACCCTGGGGTTAATGACCCGGCAGAAAATGCCGGGTTCAGACCGGCTGCTGCATCAGGGCGTCACGGACTGCACCGCCGAAAGGTCCACCTTCAGCGCGCCGAGCTGCACCTGCAGCGCGTTGCCCGATTTCTGCACTCCGGTCGCGGTGCCGCTGATCGTGAACGGCAAGTCCTTTGCGACCCCACCCAACTGCGTCGTTGCAACCGTCCGATACGAACCATCCGGCACGACGCTGCCCTGGCTGTCCCGGCCGTCCCACGACCAGGTATTATGGCCGGGCTGACTGGTGAGCGACACGTCCCGCAGCTTCGCGCCGCTATCCGAATAGACGCCGATGCTGACCGGCTGAGACGTCGCGGTGTCGAACTGCACCGCGCCTTTGCCGTCCTGCAGCGCAATGTGGTCGGAGGCAACGGTCACGGGCTTGCCGACAAGCGACGATGATTGGAGGATCTCGCCACCCTGGGTGAGCTGTATGAGCTGCGTCAGGCTCGCATTGGTATTGATCTGCTGTTCGACGCTCGAATACTGCACCAACTGGCTCGTGAACTGGTTGGTGTCCATCGGACTGGTTGGATCCTGATGCTGCAGTTGTGTCATAAGCAGCTTCAAGAAGTCATTGTAGTTGCTGGTCAATGACGAGAGCGCGGCACTTTTTGCAGTGGGTACGGCGCCGGCTGCTGCGGGCGTTGCAACGTTCGGTGGAGTCGTGATCAGGGAGGCCATGGGCGATGTCCTTTCAAGCCATGATGTCGACGCCGGCTCGGCGAAACGCCGCGGCCGGCGGGAGGATGGACTGGAGAGTGGAATTGTCAGGCGAGCTGGCGCTGCCGTTATTGGAACCGCGATGCTGCAGTTGACCGGGACGTTGCTGCCCTGAACCAGCGTCGGCGTTAGATTGTGGCGTGGCCGTGCCAAGGTTCGCAGTGGCGGATGGGGCCAAATGGAACTGCAGCGTGCGATCCGCGATTGGCACCCCGGCGAGGTCGAGCGCCCGGTGCAGCTGCGGCTGGTCGCGGAGCAGCAGCAGCGTATCGGGCCGCTCGACGACCAGCTCGACCCGGGCCGCCCCGCCCGGTGCGCGTTCGATGTGCACCTGCACGCGGCCGAGTTCCGCCGGGTCGAGCCGGATCGTCAGATGCTGGGCCGCGCCGGGCTGGGCCGCGCTGGCGACGAAGGTCGCCAAGGCGGGGGCGACTTGTCCAGCGGGCGATTGCGGCGATGGACCGGCGGTAGGATGCGGGCGGGATACCAGGGAGGGCGCCGCAGCAACATACAGCGCCGACGCTGGCGGGGCCGACGGTGCCGACACTAGCAATGCGGGGCCGACGACCGGGAGCGCTTCCAACGCAACATCCGGCGTTGCAGCCGCCGCCTCGTGCGCATCCGGGACGAGCGGCCGGTCTGCGCCGGCATGAACGGTCAAACCGGCTGCCCCGGCCGGCGCCAGGCTATGCAGCCCTGGAGCCTGGACGGAGGCTGCTGCCTGGCCTTCATCCGGCTGAAAGGGTGTTGCCTCTATTGCGTCAGGCTCAGCGTCGGCCGGATTGGTGATCGGGGCTACGTAGGCCGGGCCAACAGGCGGTGTTGGGCTCGGAATTGGCTCAGCCGTGACCGGCACAGGCGTGGTCTGCTGCAACGAAGGCTGCCACGGCGGCCGTGCGCTTTCTGATACGTCGTCCGCAATGGCCGGCTGCTTGCCGGGCTGAAGTTCGGTTGTGGATGCTTTCAGCGTGACGTTCACGCCTTTAGCTGCGCCGCGGATTGGAACAGCGGGTGGGACGACCTGCGCTGGCGCAGGCAGGCCCGTGGGGAGCAGCGTGGCTGGGCCTCGTTCGCCGGCGCCCGGCTGTGCCGGCGAGGTGTCCCCGGGCGTCAACAGCGCATGGGCGAGCGTGTGTCCAAAACCCTCCGGCGCGGCAGCCGGCTGCGGCGCGACTGGGCTGCTGCGCCCGATCCGCACATGGGGCGGAGACGCAAGGGCGGTTGGGGCGGAAGGTGTAGCTGGGGCCTGCATGACCGAGCCATCGCAAAAGCCGGGCCAGCGTTTCGACGGCCATTCCCGGCCCTCCGCGGGCTTTGCTCGGCATCCTGTGCCGGTCCGTTCGTGCCGGGCAGGCTGGTTCGGACTAGCGGGGGCGGCCCGTTTTCCGCGCACGCACTGGGAAAACAAGCTGGCACGGTTCCTGCCATACCGATCAGGACCTCACCGCCCGGCGCCGCCGAGCATGCAACCATAGGAGCACCGCGATGTCGCTGTTTGGCGCCATGAATACCGCGATCAGCGGACTGACTGCCCAATCGGCAGCGTTCGGCAACATCGGCGATAACGTCGCCAACAGCCAGACCGTCGGCTACAAGCGGGTCGACACCAGCTTTGAGGACTATCTCACGACCAGCACCGCAACGGTGAACTCGTCCGGCGCCGTCGTTGCCCGGCCTGACTACGTGAACACCGTGCAGGGAACCGTCACGCAAACCGATAAGCCGCTGGACATCGCCATCGCCGGCCAGGGCTTTTTCACCGTGAGCCGCCAGATCGGCGAGGCGAAGGGTGCGCCGGTTTTCCGGGAACAAACGGAGTATACCCGTGCCGGCGACTTCTCGCTGAACAAGGACGGCTACCTTGTCAACAGCTCCGGGCACTTTCTGAATGGGTGGCAGGCGGACGCAGCCGGCGTGGTGGACCCGACGACGCTGAAGCCTATACAGGTCGGCCAGTCGGGCTATAGCCCGGTGCCAACCTCCGAGGTCACGCTGGCCGCCAACCTTCCTGCGACGCCCAATCCCGCCACGCCGATCAGCTCGCAGGTGCAGGTCCTCGACGCGCTGGGCCAAACCCACCCGCTGCAACTCTCTTGGACGCCGGTGACGGGCACGCCCAATGCCTGGCAGGTCTCGATCTCGCAGCCGGGTACGCAGGCGGGCGCTCCGGCGCCGCTCGGAGTGGCCGCGATCAGGTTCGGGGCTGCCGGTAATCCGTCGGCGCCCGAAGGTACGGTCGGCAGCGTCGCGGCGGTGAGCGGCGCGGTGACCGGCAGCGCCTTTGCGGCCGGAACGTCGGCGACGCTGAACGTGGTGGCCAATTTCGGCTCGGGCCCGCAGACGATCGCGCTGAACCTCGGCACCTTTGGCCAAGCGAAAGGGCTCACTCAGTTCGCCGGGTCGGACTATAGCTTGAAGTCGCTGACCCAGAACGGCGTGGCGCCGGGCAGCTTCAGCAACGTGCAGACGCGGTCGAACGGCGACGTGGTGGTGAACTTCGACAACGGCCAGTCCCGTACCGTGGCACGCGTGCCCATCACGACCTTCGCCGCCGCCGACGCATTGCAGCGGGTCGACGGACAGGCTTTCACCGCGACCCGTGACAGCGGCGCGCCACAGACGCTGGCGGCCGGCAGCAATGGCGCCGGCAGCCTGGTCGTCAGCGCGGTCGAAAGCAGCAACGTCGACATCGCCAGCGAATTCACCAAGCTGATCGTGGCGCAGCGCGCCTACTCCGCCAATACCAAACTGGTGACCACGGCGGATGAGCTGCTGCAGCAGACGCTGGACATGAAGCGCTAGGCTGTAGGTCCGTCCCATGACCCTCGACGGCGTCCTCAACTCTGCCGCGTCCGGCCTGGACAGCGTCAGCCGGCGGATTGCGACGGTGTCGCAGAACGTGGCGAACGCCGGCACGGCAGGCTACGTGCGCGAAACCGTCGCCGTCACCAGCGTCACCGCCAGCGGGGACGGGATGGGCGTGCGGACCGGCGTTGCCGCCCGCAGCCTGGACGAGCGGCTGCAGGCCAGCGCGTTGACGGCATCCGCAGCCGTGGTCGGCGAGCAAACGCGCAGCACTGCCTTGGCGTCGATCGACGCGGCGTCCGGCACCCCTGGCGCCGGGTTCGACCTGCCGAGCCTGCTGGGATCACTGCGAGACGCGTTCACGGCCCTGCAGTCGGACCCGGCGAATGCGGCGCAGCAACGCATAGTCACGAACCGGGCGGATGCGCTGGCCCGCGGGGTCAATGCACTGGGCCAGGCCGTTTCGGGCGCACGGCAGACCGCGCAGGACGCAGCGGTGGCCGACGTCGGCGCGGTGAACAACGCCCTGCATGCCATCGGGGCGCTATCCGACCAGATCATCGCCGCGACGTCGCGCAACGAGAGTACGGCCGACTTGGAGGACCAGCGCGACCGCAGCATCCGCACCCTGTCTGACCTCACGGGTGCGCGGGTGCTGCGGCAGGCGAACGGGGACGCGCTGGCCGTCGCCGGCGGATTGGTGCTGCCGCTGCGAGTCGCGGCCGGGCCGTTCGCGCTTGGAACGGCGACGCTCGCACCGAACACGCCAGCCGCCGCCGTGCCGCAACTCAGCCTTGACGGCGTGCCCGTAGCGGGTCAGCCGATCGGCGGGCGGATTGGCGCAAACCTCGCATTACGGGACGGGACGCTGCCCGATCTGCAATCGGGGCTCGACCAGTTCGCGCAATCGATGGCGTCGCGGTTTGACCTGCAGGGGCTGACGCTGTTCACCGATCCCGTCGGAGCGGTGCCGGCCGCTGCAACGGCCGGGTTCGCGCAAGGCGTACGGGTGAACGCTGCCGTCGTCGCTGCGCCTTCGATGCTGCGGGACGGCGCGGGAACTCCGGGTGCAGCGGGGAGCACGACGCTGATCAATGCCGTGCTGGACCGCGTGCTGGGCGACGGGACCGGGAGCTTGGCCGTCGCGGCCTCGGCGTTGGTCAGCAAACAGTCGGGGTTGGCGGCCGACGCGGCCGGGCAGCTGGCGACGGGGCAGGCGGTGCAGTCCTCGCTCGATGCAAAGCTCGCGGCCGGCACGGGTGTATCGCTCGATACCGAGACGGCGGACCTGGTCCGCCTGCAGAACGCCTATGCCGCCAATGCCAAGGTCATCACGGCGGCGCAGGCGATGTGGACGCAGTTGCTGGACGCAGTGAGGTAGCATGTCGGGCACCATCAATCCTCCGAGCGAGAGCGCCTTGCTGGCGCGCCTCGCGGATAACGGCGCCGCCATCCGCCGGCAGCTCGACATCGCGACGACGCAGTCCGCCACGGGCCGGATCGCTGAGAGCTATGCCGGGCTTGGGATCGGGGCGAAGACCTCGCTCGACCTACGGCCCCAGGTGACGCAGGCGCAGTCATGGCAGGCGAATATCGACAATGCGGCCGGGCGGCTCGGTGTGGCGCAGTCGGCGCTCAGCAGCATCAGTACGATTGCGGCCAATTTCTACGCGAAGGCAGGTGCGCTGAATGGCCTGATCCCGTCCGAGGCCGACAGCATCGCCGCGTCCGCCCGAGTGGCGCTGCAGCAGGTCGGTCAACTGCTGAACAGCAAATACGGCGACACCTACGTGTTCGCTGGGCAGGACACTGCCAACCCGCCGCTTCCGGACACAACCGTTGGCGTGGTCGCGGCAGCGGTGCTGGCGAGTGACACGGCGACGGCGCCGTCCTCGGCGACCCTCGGCACGACGCCGCCTGCGGTCGAGGTAGGCGACGGCCAGCGGATGCAGGTCGGATTGCTGGCGAACGGCAACACGCTCGTCGCTTCGGCCGCGCCGACGACCGGGTCCTACATGCGGGATATCCTGCGCGCCTTGGCCACGCTCACGACCGCGACAGCTGGGCCGGGCCTGCAGGCGCTGGCGGCGGACACACGGACACGGCTTGGCAGCGCCATCGGCGCCATCGCCGTCGAATCCGGCGCGCTCGGGGACGTGCAGTCCAGCATGGCTGCACGACGGACCCAACTGGGTGAGACGGTGACGGCGCTGAATGCGCAGGTGTCCGGCGCCGAGGACGTGGACCTCGCCGCCACCCTGAACCGGGTATCACTGCTGCAAACGCAGCTACAGGTGTCGTACCGGCTGATGGCTGGTAAGCGGGGCAGATTCCCGGGCGAAAACGTTATTCAAATCGTTCCATACCGAAGCTGGAAAGGAATAAGCAGTGTAGTTTCAGAGCGATGGCGCGATCCGCCCATCCCGAGGTTTGTTCTGCTGCACCTGCGTGCCCGGGAATCTGCCCCGCTTACTGATGGCTGGGGCTAAGGACCTGTCGCTGGCGCATTATCTGTAACAGCCTGCAGACGCCCGGCGTCAGTCCAGCGGCTCCAGGATACTGACGTAGTTCGCAACACCCGCGCCGCCCATGTTGAACACGCCGGCGACCTCCGCGCGGGGCAGCTGCATCGCGCCAGCCTGCCCGGTCAGCTGCATCGCGGCGATCGCATGCATGGACACCCCGGTCGCGCCGACCGGGTGGCCCTTCGCCTTCAGCCCGCCGCTGCGGTTGATCGGCAGCCGCCCTTCCGGACCCGCTGAGCCGTCCAGCACCACGCGCGCGCCCTGGCCCGGCTCGGCCAGCCCCATGGCCTCATACGCCAGCAGCTCGGCAATCGTGAAGCAGTCATGCACCTCGGCGAATGAAAGGTCCTGCAAAGTCAGCCCGGCCTGGTCGAACGCCTGCCTCCAAGCCAACGCCGCACCGTCGAACCGGGTGGGGTCGCGGCGGGACAGCGGCAGGAAGTCGTTCACGTGCACCGCGGCACGGAAGCGCACGGCCTTGCCCATAGCCTTGGCGGTGTCCTCATCGGTTAGAATAAGCGCTGCCGCTCCGTCGCTGACCAGCGAGCAGTCGGTACGCTTCAACGGCGGCGCGACGTAGGGATTCCTCTCGCTGACACTGCGGCAGAACTCGTAGCCGAGGTCCTTCCGCATCTGCGCATAGGGGTTGTCGACGCCATTCCGGTGGTTCTTGGCGGCGATCGCGGCCAGCGCGTCCGACTGGTCGCCGTAACGCTGGAAGTAACGCTCGGCGATGCGGCCGAACACCCCGGCGAACCCGGCCGGAATGTCACCCTCCTCGCGCCGATAGCTTGCGCCCAGCAGGTTGTCGCCGACCTGCGGACCCGGCGTCGCCGTCATTTTCTCCGCCCCGATCACCAACGCGAACCGGCCCCGCCCGGCGGCCAGGAAGTCGCGCGCGCCGTGGATGGCGGCGGACCCGGAGGCGCAGGCGTTCTCATAGCGGGTCGCCGGCTTGAACCGCAGCGCCTCGATATCCTGCATCGGCAGTGAGCTCGGGAAGTCCTGGCGGGAGAAGCCGTTGTTGAACAGGCCGACGAACACGCCGTCGACCTCGCTCGGCTCGATCCCAGCGTCGGCGATCGCGGCGCCGGCAACGCGTGAGATCAGCGCCTCGACGTCGGGGTCCTCGAGCTTGCCGAACGGCGTATGCGCCCAGCCGACGATGCATGATACCATGGCAGCCTCCAATTGTTGGACCGAATTTCGGTCGGGGCGGGGACGGATGCAAGCCGGCCTTCCCCTCACGGCGCAACTGCGTTACGGGCGGGGCAACGATAAAATTCCGGAGGACGCGCCCATGCCGCTCATCAGCCGCCGCAGTCTCGTCGCAAGCGCCTCCATCCTGCCGCTGTTCGCAATCCGCAGCCGCCCGGCCAATGCCGCCGAGTTCAGCTATAAATACGCCAACAACCTGCCCGCCACCCACCCGCTGAGCCTGCGGGCGAACGAGGCGATGGCGCGCATCCTCGAGGCGACCGGCGGCCGGGTGGAGATCCGGGTGTTCCCGAACAACCAGCTCGGGTCTGACACCGACACGCTCAGCCAGCTTCGCTCCGGCGCGGTCGAGTTCTTCACCCTCTCCGGCCTGATCCTGTCCACCCTCGTGCCGGCGGCCAGCATCAACGGCGTCGGCTTCGCCTTCAAGGACTACGACCAGGTTTGGAGCGCCATGGACGGCAAGCTCGGCGGCTATGTCCGCGGTGAGGTCGCCAAGCGCGGCCTGCTGGCCATGGACCGCATGTGGGACAACGGCTACCGGCAGACCACCACCAGCACGAAGCCGATCACCACGCCCGACGACCTCCGCGGCATGAAGCTGCGCGTGCCGGTCAGCCCGCTCTGGACCAGCATGTTCACGGCGCTCGGCGCGGCGCCGGCCAGCATCAATTTCAGCGAGGTCTATTCGGCGCTGCAGACCAGGATCGTGGACGGGCAGGAAAACCCGCTGGCCGTCATCGACAGCAACAAGCTGTTCGAGGTGCAGAAGTTCTGCTCCATGACCAACCACATGTGGGACGGGTTCCTGTTCCTGGCCAACCGCCGCGCCTTCGAGCGGCTGCCTAGGGATGCCCAGGACATCGTCGCCCGCGAGCTGAACAAGTCGGCCCTGGAGCAGCGGACCGACATCGCCAAGCTCAACTCCGAGCTGCGCGGCAAGCTGTCAGGCAATGGGCTGACCTTCAACGACGTCGACCCAGCGCCATTCCGGGAGACACTGAGGAAGAACGGCTTCTACGCCGAGTGGCGCGGCAAGTACGGCGACGAAGCATGGCGCGTCCTGGAGGACACGGTCGGCACCCTGTCGTGAGCCACGCTGCCGAAACCGCCCCGGTCCGGGCCGGGGCCGGCCTGCTGGAGCGCGTGCTTGGCCATGGGGTAGAGGCGGTTGCTGCGCTGCTGGTGCTGGCCGAGATCGGCATCCTGTTCGTCGGCGTGGTGGCCCGGTTCGTCCTGCATCGCCCGATCGTCTGGACCGATGAGCTCGCCAGCATCCTGTTCCTGTGGCTCGCGATGCTCGGCAGCGTCATCGCGCTGCAGCGCGGCCAGCACATGCGATTGACCGCCATCGTGACTACTCGCCCGCCGTTATGGCGCGCCCGGGCCGAGACACTGGCCGTCGGCGCATCCGCTTTGTTCCTGGCGCTGATCCTGCCGCACGCGGCGGAGTATGCGCAGGACGAGTGGTTCATCGAGACGCCGGCGTTGGGCTGGTCGAACATGGTCCGCGCCGGGGCGATCCCGGTCGGCGTGGCGCTGATGCTGCTGTCCTGCGGCATCCAACTGCTGCGCGGCCGCTTGGTGGACTTGCTCACGGTAGGCGCAGCGCTGCTGGCGATCGCGATCGCATTATACCTGCTAGGGCCGGCGCTGCGCGGCGTCGGCAACTGGAACCTCGTGCTGTTTTTTGTCGTCCTGCTCGGCGCCGGCGTGCTGCTCGGTGTGCCGATCGGCTTCAGCTTTGGCCTCGCGACGCTCGCCTATCTCGCCAGCACGACCGGCACCCCGCTCACCGTCGTCGTGTCCCGCATGGACGAGGGCATGAGCGCGCTAATCCTACTTGCCGTGCCGCTGTTCGTGTTCCTGGGCCTGCTGATCGAGATGACCGGCATGGCGCTGGCGATGGTCAATTTCCTGGCGAGCCTGCTCGGCCACGTGAAGGGCGGGCTGAATTTCGTGCTGCTGGGAGCCATGTATCTGGTCAGCGGCATCTCGGGCAGCAAGGCGGCCGACATGGCGGCGGTGGCGCCGGTGCTGTTCCCGGAAATGAAGCGGCGCGGCGCCAACGATGGCGAGCTGGTCTCCCTGCTCGCGGCGTCGGGCGCGATGAGCGAGACGATCCCGCCGTCGCTCGTGCTGATCACCATCGGGTCGGTGACCGGGGTCAGCATCGCCGGGCTGTTCACCGGCGGGTTGGTGCCGGCGCTTGTTCTGGCGGCGGCGTTGGCGGCCGTCGCGTGGTGGCGGTCGCGCGACGACGACGTGTCGAGCGTGCGCCGGGCCGGCAAGGCGGAGGTCGGGCGAGCGCTGCTGATCTCATTGCCGGCGCTGATTTTGCCGTTCCTGATCCGCGCCGCGGTGGTCCAAGGCGTGGCGACCGCGACCGAGGTCAGCACCATCGGCATCGCCTACTCCGTGGCGGCCGGGCTGCTGCTATACCGCAGATTCGATTGGGGCCGGCTGTATCCCATGCTGGTCGAGACCGCGTGCCTGTCGGGCGCTATCCTGTTCATCATCGGCACCGCGACGGGCATGGCCTGGGCGCTGACGCAGTCCGGCTTCTCCCGCAGCCTGGCGCAGACGATGGCCAGCGTGCCCGGCGGTGCGCAGGGCTTCATGGCGATCAGTGTCGCGGCATTCATTATCCTGGGCAGCGTCCTCGAAGGCATCCCGGCGATCGTGCTGTTCGGGCCCTTGCTGTTCCCGATCGCCAAGGGCCTCGGCATCAACGACGTCCACTACGCGATGGTCGTGGTGCTCGCGATGGGCGTAGGTTTGTTCGCGCCGCCGTTTGGGGTCGGCTACTACGCCGCCTGCGCGATCGGAAGGGTCAGCCCGGATGCGGCGATGCGGCGGATTTGGCCCTATATGGGCGCGCTGATCATTGGCTTAGCGCTGGTGGCGGCGGTGCCGTGGTTCTCGACGGGCTTTCCGTAGGCCGCGCCGGTCCCCATATTAGGCCTATCGACCTAAGGAGGCCACGATGTCGCTATTTTCCACCAAGACCAAACCCGCCGAAACGTTCGCCTTCACCCGCACCGACGCCGAGTGGCACGCCTTGCTCACGCCGGAGCAGTTCAAGGTCATGCGCGGCCACGGCACCGAGCGTGCCTGCACCAGCCCGCTCAATGCCGAGAAGCGCGACGGCACCTACGAATGCGCCGGCTGCGGCCAGGCGCTGTTCAAGACCGACGCCAAGTTCGAGAGCGGCACCGGTTGGCCGAGCTTCTTCCAACCCATCGCGCGCGACGCGGTCGGGACCACCGAGGACCGCGCTTGGGGCATGGTCCGCACCGAGGTGCACTGCAGCAACTGCGGCAGCCATCTCGGCCACGTCTTCCCGGACGGCCCGGCGCCCACCGGTCTTCGGTATTGCATGAACGGCGTCTCGCTGACCTTCGAGCCGGCCTAATCCCGCATGCCGGTGGAGATCAAGGTTGGCCCAGCCCAGCTTGCGATCCACCAGGGGCACACGGTCCTGATCTCCGAACCGGACGGCCAAGTCTTTTGGCCGACCGATAAGGGGCTGTATTTCTACGATACGCGCTTGGTCAGCGCTCATGCTCTCTATGCCAACGGCCAGGTCTGGGACTTGCTCAACAGCGGCGCTCCCGCATACTTTGCCGCCCGCATCTTCCTGACCAACCGCGCCTTCCCGAGCGAAGGCGGGGACGTGCCGGCGCGGACGCTCAGCCTCGTGCTGAGCCGCATGATCGACGGCGGCATGCATGAGGCCTACGCCATCACGAACTTCGGTCGCGCCTCGGTGCGGTTCAACCTTGAGATCGCGGTCCGCAGCGACTTCGCCGATATCTTCGAGGTCAAGTCCGGCCATATCATCCGCCGCGGACGCATCAGCAGCGCCTGGGTTGACGACACCCAGGCGCTGACGACGGGCTACCGCAACGGCGACTTCTTCCGGCAGGTGGTGATCACTGCGAGGGCGGGCACGCCGGCGGTCTATGCCAATGGCCGGATCAGCTTTGCCATCGAACTGCAGCCGGGTCAGGCGTGGGAAGGTACGCTGCTCTACGACCTCACCGACGGCGCCCGCGTTTATCCGGCTCCGACCGGCTGCCTGCTCAACTCGGCCGGACCGCAGGCAGATGCGCTCGCGGACTGGCAAGCTGGGATCCTGAAGCTGCATAGCGGCACTCATGCGTTCGAGCGGCTGTTCGACCAGGCGGTCGAGGACATCGCCGCCTTGCGCCTGCCGATGCCGGGTAACGGCGGCACGGAGTTCATCACCGCCGCCGGCCTGCCTTGGTTCGTCGCGCTGTTCGGCCGCGACACGCTAATCGTCGCGTTGCAGACCGCGATCCTCGATACCGCCTTTGCCCGTGCGGCGCTCGAAGTCCTGGGGAGATGGCAAGCCACCACGCGCGACGACTACCGTGACGCCGAGCCGGGCAAGATCCTGCACGAGTTGCGCTTGGGCGAACTCGCGGCCCTGCACCTTATCCCGCATACGCCCTATTACGGCACGGCGGACGCGACGCCGCTTTATCTCGTGACCCTGCACGCGGCGTGGCGGGCGACCGGGGACCTGGACTTGGTGCGCCGGCATATCGCGACCGCCGAGGGCTGCCTATCCTGGATCGACGACTACGGCGACCGCGACCGCGACGGCTTCCAGGAATACGCCACCCGGTCCGGCCAGGGTTATGAAAATGTCGGCTGGAAGGATTCGGGCGAGGCCATCGTGAACCCGGACGGTAGCCAGGTACGCGGACCAAAGGCGTTATGCGAGCTGCAAGGCTATGTTTACGCCGCCTGGCGCGGCATGGCGGAAGTTTATGACGCGCTGGGCGACATCGACCGGGCCGCCACGCTGAATGCCAAAGCGGATGGGCTGTATAAGCATTTCAACGAGGCGTTCTGGAACGAGGACACGGGTTTCTATGCCCTATGCCTCAACGGCAACAAGCGCCCGGTCTGGACTGTGGCGTCCAACGCCGGACACTTGCTGTGGTCCGGCATCGTGCCGCCGGACCGTGCTGGAAGAGTCGTGGCTCGGCTCATGCAGCCCGATATGTGGAGCGGTTGGGGCATCCGGACGCTGACGTCGGATAATCCGTCGTATAACCCGTATTCCTACCAGAACGGCTCGGTCTGGCCGCACGACAACAGCCTGATCGCGCTCGGTTTCAAACGATATGGCTACCACGCCGAAGCCAGCGCGGTGGCGCACGACATCCATCGTGCGGCCGGATTCTTCATGCAGCGGCAACTGCCGGAGCTGTATTCCGGAGTGCAGCGGGACGGGACCAGCTTTCCCGTGCAGTACCTGGGTGCCAACGTGCCGCAGGCCTGGGCGGCGGGGTCGGTGTTCGCACTGGTGCAGGCGATGCTCGGACTGGAACTGGATGCACCGGCAGGCGTGCTGCGAGTCGACCCGGAATTGCCCGATTGGCTGCCGCAACTGATCCTGCGCGATTTGCGAGTAGGCGCAAACACATTCGAAATCGAGTTTCGCCGAACCGGCGGCGCGACGGAGTATCAGGTCCTAAGCGGTGATCCAATGAGGGTCATCCGTCGCGGCGCAGCCGTGGCATAACCAAGCTTTTGTGCTTGCGGCGGCCCTCATGCAACCCTCTCCCGGAGGGAAAGGGCTTTTAAGGTCCGCTGCTCCCTTTCCCTCCAGGAGGCTGCTCCCTCCCCCTCCGGGAGAGGGTCGGGGTGAGGGTAAGCTAACGCTTCAATCCGCCGCGAGCGCCAGCGCCTTGCGGGCCAGTATCTGCCCCACATGCTCCTCAATCGCCAGGCCCACACGCTCGGCATGGGTCGCGAACACATGGTCGGCGCCGGCATAGACACGGTAGTCGACCTGGACATTCTTCTGCGTGTTCAGCTTGTCCACCAGCTTCCGCACCGCAGGCTCCGGGACCAGCTCGTCGCTATCGCCATGCAGCATCAGTCCGCCGCAGGGGCAGGGTGCCAGGAAGCCGAAATCGTAGTGGTTGGCCGGCGGCGCCACGCTGACCCAGCCCGAGATCTCCGGCCGGCGCATCAGGAGCTGCATGCCGACAAAGGCGCCGAACGAATAGCCGCTGATCCACAGCCCGGCCGAGTTCGGATTGACCATCTGCATCCAATCGAGCGCCGCGGCGGCATCACTGATCTCGCCGAAGCCGCCGTCATACTTGCCCTGGCTGCGGCCCACGCCACGAAAGTTGAAGCGCATGACGGAGAAGCCGAGCTTCTGGAACGACTGATACATCGTGTAGGAGATGCGGTTGTTCATCGTGCCCCCGTGCATTGGATGCGGGTGCAGGATGAGCGCCAGCGGGGCGCCGGTCTCTTTTGAATGGTGGTAGCGTCCCTCGAGCCGTCCATCGGGGCCGGCAAACATCACCTCAGGCATGGTATCCAGACTTCCTTCTCTCCGCGGCCAAGCAGGCCGTCGGTCGCTGCCGCGACGGGCTATGCCGGGCATTGCCCAAGCGTCGCTCCAACCGCTTCCAATGAACATCCCACACTTGACCATTCGCACGACGAGTTGACCTCGTATCGCAAAACAGCTTAGCTCAGCGCGGCATCGCCTTCGGAAACCTCCTTACCACTGGGGGCATCAAACCGTGGGCACACGCTATATAAGCGGGCCGCACGTTAACACATAACGGAATTGTCGCATGGCATTCATGTTTCTGCGTGAAGCCGTCGGCGCCTATCGAGAGCGTGATCCCGCCGCCCGGTCCCAGATCGAGGTTTTGCTCTGCTATCCTGGCCTGCATGCCGTTATTTGGCACCGGCTGTCGCATGGCCTTTGGCGCCGCAATTTATATTTATCAGCACGGATGATGGCCCATCTCGGCCGGTTTCTGACCGGCATTGAGATCCACCCCGCTGCACGAATCGGCCGCCGCCTGATCATCGATCACGGGATGGGCGTCGTCATCGGCGAAACGGCGAAGATCGGCGACGACGTTTATTTGTATCACGGCGTCACGCTCGGCGGCACGAGCAGCGTGCGGGGCAAGCGGCACCCGACGCTCGGCAACAACGTCATCGTCGGCGCTGGCGCCAAGATTCTGGGCGACATCCTGATTGGCGATGATGCGCGGGTTGGCGCCAACGCCGTCGTCGTGCAGCCTGTCGCCTCCGGAGTGACAGTCGTCGGCATCCCCGCCCGGCCAGTCGAGCGGGATCCAATGCGCAAGCCGGCACCCGCGCCCGTCTTCGTCGCCTATGGCACTCCCTGTGAGGAAACACTGGATCCGCTCGTCCGCAATCTCGAAGCGCTGCGGGCCGAGATGCTGGCGCTCGAGGCGCGGGTCTCGGCGCTGAGCCGGTCCACGGCGGCGGAGTGATGGCCTACCTCGACGCCAACGCGACGGAGCCGCTGCGCCCGGAGGCGCGGGCGGCCGTGCTGGCGGCGCTCGACCTCGTGGGGAACCCGGCCTCGGTCCACACTGCCGGCCGCGCTGCCCGACGCGCGTTGGAGGACGCCCGTATGACCATTGCCGGCCGGTTTGGGGCGGAAGCCGGGGACGTGGTTTTCACCTCAGGCGGCACCGAGGCCAATGCCTTGGCCATTGCCGGACTGCGCGCGGAACGGCGAGTGATCATCGGCGCGACAGAGCACGACGCGGTGCGGGCCGCGGCACCCGGCGCCGAGGTGCTTCCGGTTGACGGCGAGGGGGTGGCCGACCTGGACGCGCTAGCCCGTATGCTGGCCGGATCGCCGGCACTCGTCTGCCTGATGCTGGCCAACAACGAAACGGGGACCCTGCAGCCGGTAGCGGCCGCCGCTGCGTTATGCCGGCAGCACGGCGCGCTGCTGCATGTCGACGCTGTCCAGGCGGCAGGGCGCATCGACACCGATTTTGCGGCGCTCGGTGCGCACAGCATGGCGCTGTCGTCCCATAAACTTGGCGGGCCCAAAGGAGCCGGGGCGCTATTGCTCGCGCCGGGTCAGGAGATTGCGCCGTTAATCCGCGGCGGCGGGCAGGAGCGCGGACGCCGGGGCGGCACCCCGGCGCTGCCAGCCATCGCCGGTTTCGCGGCAGCGGCCACGTCGGTCCGCGTGGACGTCGAGGCAATGCGGGACGCTGTCGAGGCCCACGCGATACGATGCGGTGCGGTCGCGCTCGGTGGAACGGCTCGCCTGCCGAACACAAGCTGCATCGCGCTGCCCGGCGTGCGTTCGGACACCCAGGTCATCGCATTCGACCTGGCGGGTGTCGCCGTGTCGGCCGGCGCTGCCTGCAGCAGCGGCAAGGTCGCGCGCAGCCATGTGCTGGATGCAATGCGGGTAGGCGCGCTAGCCGGCGAGGCGATCCGCGTCAGCCTACCTTGGAACGCAACCTGGGATGACGTGCGGGCATTCCAGCATGCCTACGCCGCCATGGCCAAACGGCTGGCGAAGCGGGCGGCATAGCTCCATATCGCGTATCATGCGTCCGAACCGCCCCATTTATCTCGACAACCAGGCCACCACGCCATGCGACCCGCGGGTGCTAGCCCTTATGCTGCCCTGGTTCACCGAGCGCTTCGGCAATCCGCACAGCGCGGAGCACCAGATGGGCCAGGACGCCGAAGCTGCGGTTGAGGCTGCGCGGGCCGAGGTCGCCGCCCTGATCGGAGCCGAATCGCGGGAGATCGTGCTGACCTCCGGCGCGACTGAGGCCAACAACATTGCCATCAAGGGCGCCGCCCGGCACGCCCGACGCATGGGCGACCCGCGCCGCCGGGTTATAACCGTCGCGACCGAGCATAAATGCGTGCTGGAGAGCGTCGCGGACACCGCCGAGGACGGGTTCGAGCCAGTCGTGCTGCCGGTTGAGCCGGATGGCCGATTAGACCCCGGTGTATTGCGGGAGGCGCTCGCCGAGCCGACCCTGCTGGTCAGCATCATGGCAGTGAACAACGAGACGGGGGTGATCCAGGACATCGCGGCGCTGGCGGCGGTGGCGAGGGAGGCCGGGGCGCTGTTCCACACCGACGCGGCGCAGGCCGTCGGCAAGATCCCGGTCGACGTGCAGGGGATCGACCTGCTCAGCCTGAGCGGACACAAGCTGTATGGGCCGAAGGGCGTCGGCGCGCTGTATGTCCGCCGTCGCCCGCGTGTGCGGCTGGCGGCATTGTTCTCCGGCGGCGGGCAGGAACGTGGCTTGCGATCCGGCACGCTTCCCACCCCGCTCATTGTCGGACTGGGCGAGGCCTGCCGCCTGGCGCGTTTGGAAATGGAGACGGAGGCAACACGGCTGGCCTCGCTACGGGACCAACTGCTAGCCCGGCTACGCCGCCGGGTGCCGGAGCTGCAGGTGAATGGGTCGATGCGGCATCGCATTCCCGGCAACCTCAACATCACCTTCCCGGCCACTGCGTTGGAGCTGATGCGGGCGGTGCCCGAGCTGTGCGTTTCCACTGGATCGGCCTGCAGCTCGGCCGAGGTCGAACCCAGCTATGTGCTGCGCGCCATGGGGCTTACGGACGCCGCAGCGGCACGGACCTTGCGTCTAGGGTTGGGACGCTTTACCTCCGCCGCCGATGTGGAGTACGCCGCCGAGGCGCTGTCCGCCGCTGTCCTGAGTCCCGCTTTTAACGCCGAGGCCTGAGATGCCCAAGATGACTTTCATCGAACGCAATGGCGCACCCCGCGAGGTCGACGCGCCGCTCGGCCTGTCGGTGCTCGAGATCGCCCACCGCCACGGCGTCGATATCGAGGGCGCCTGCGAGGGCTCGCTCGCGTGCTCGACGTGCCACGTGATCGTGGAAAGCAACTGGTTCCAGCGGCTCGCGAAGCCGACCGAGGACGAGGAGGACATGCTGGACCTGGCGTTCGGTTTGGAGGCCACTTCGCGGCTCGGCTGCCAGATTGTTATGACGGCGGCGCTGGACGGGCTGGTGGTCAAGCTGCCGGCCGCGACCCGCAACGCCCAGGGTTAGAGGACCGGTTCGATGCGCATCGTCGCCGCGATGTCCGGCGGCGTGGACAGCAGCGTGGTTGCCGGATTGCTCGCAGAGGCCGGGCATGAGGTCATCGGCGTCACGCTGCAGCTTTATGACCATGGCGTGGCTACAGCAGCCCGGCGCGGCGCGTGCTGTGCCGGCCAGGACATCCATGATGCGCGCGACGTCGCGGACCGGCTCGGCATCCCGCACTATGTGATCGATGCGCAGGCGCGGTTTCGGAGTGCGGTCATCGGTGATTTTGCTGACAGTTACGCCGCCGGGCAGACGCCGGTGCCCTGCGTGCGCTGCAACATGTCGGTAAAGTTCACCGACCTGCTCGGCATGGCGCGTGATTTGGGCGCTGAGGCGATGGCGACCGGGCACTACGTCCGGCGGATTGAGGGCGCGAATGGTCCGGAGCTGCATCGCGCCGTGGACCCGGCGCGCGACCAGAGCTGGTTCCTGTTCGCGACGACCCGTGACCAGCTTGCGTTCTCCCGTTTTCCGCTTGGAGATATGCCCAGCAAGGACGTGGTGCGGGCGCATGCCGCGCGGCTGGGCCTAGCGGTGGCGGTCAAGCCGGACAGCCAGGACATCTGCTTCGTCCCGACCGGCTCCTACGCCGATCTGGTCACCCGGCTGCGTCCGGATGCGGCGGAAGCGGGTGAGATCGTGACCCGGGATGGGCGCGTGCTGGGCCACCATGCCGGGGTGGCGCGTTACACGGTAGGGCAGGGCAAGGCGCTCGGCGCGGCGTCGTTCGATGGCGGGCAGCGCCAGGCAGTGCTGGCGGTGGACGCGGGACGGCGGCGCATCGTGGTGGGACCGCGCACGACAGGCAGCGACAGCATCCGCCTGCGTGAGGCCAACTGGCTGATCGATCCGCCGGAAATCCCGCTATACTGCACGGTGAAGCTACGCGCCCGTGAAGCGCCGCATCCTGCTACGATCATGCTCAACGATGGTGACGTCGTGGTGCGGCTCGATACGCCGACGCTGGCGGCGCCGGGTCAGGCCTGCGTGTTCTACGATGGCGACCGCGTGCTGGGCGGCGGTTTTATCGAGTCTGATTGACGCCCGGGCGGCGGTGGGGCATATCCCGCGCCCGGCATGGCGGCGTAGCTCAGTGGTAGAGCAGGAGAATCATAATCTCTTGGTCGGCGGTTCAAATCCGTCCGCCGCTACCGGCCAGGTTTCTTTTTACGCCGGTGCCACCACGCGGCGATACAGGTGCCAGGTCGCATGGCCCAACACCGGCATGGCGACCGCGAGGCCGACGAACAGCGGGATGCAGCCGAGCATCAGCACGACGCCGACGATGAAACCCCAAGCCAGCATCGTGACCGGATTGGTCCGCACCGCGCGGACCGAGGTCTGCACCGCGGTCATCGGGTCCACGTTGCGGTCCAGCAGCAACGGGAACGATACGACGGCGACCGTCAGCACCACGAGCGCGAACAGGAAGCCGACCGCGTTGCCGAACACCAGCAGTTCCCAGAAATGCGGCGACGCCCGGACGGTGGCGATGAAATCCCCGACCGCGAGCGGGGCATCTCCCCCGATCGTCAGGGTATAGATCGCCCGTGCGGCGCCGAGCCACGCGGCAAACAGCAGGAACAGCACGCCGCCGAGCATGGCGACCGAGAACAGGGCCGGGTTGCGCAGCACGTCGAACGCGTTGCGCCATGAGACCGGCAGGCCGGCCTCGCGCCGCCGGCTGAGCTCATACAGCCCGATGGCCAGCACCGGCCCGACCAGCGCGAAGCCGGCGACGAGGGGAAAGGCGAGCGGGAGCAGGTTGTTGCCGACTGCCACCTTCGCCGCCACCAGCCCGATGATCGGATAAAGGATGCACAAGAAAATCAACTGGGTGGGAATGGCGAGGAAGTCCGACCAACCCTCGGCCAGCGCCGCTCGAAGGTCGTCGAAGCCGATCCGGCGCACCGTCGGCCGGGTGATGGTCCTAGCTGCATTTACGGAAATGTCCGACACCGCATCCTCCTTTGGCCGTCCGCGTTTTGTGCGCCTGACCGCCGGACGACGCTAGCATGGTGGTTTCGACCATTGCACGCGTGATCGGAAACCGAAACAACTATGCGGCGTCGCCGCTGTTGGCGCAGCAAGGCCTGCGCGGATGGATGGGGCGCCGGCTATTCCGCCGCGGCGAGCTGGGCTGGCGCCACCGGCGGGTTGGGCCGCAGCCCGAGGCGCATCGCGAGCGACATAGCGTAGAACACCGACTTGAACGCCAGCACCGGTATGACGCTGCCCCAGCTTCCCCGCAGGTTACCGGCCAGCAGGCTGACCAGCCCGTCCCGCATGCGCAGCACGTTCTTCGGCCCCATGAACAGGTGGCGCAGCGCCGGCGTGTTGATGCGATAGATCAGCCAGCTTATGCGGTGCATGGCGTGCTTGACGTCACGCTCGACCCGCCGCGCCTTGGCACGCCCGGCGGCGGCGTTGCCGAGCCAGGCGTCGGCGACATCCGCGCCGAGGTCGCCCGCGGTCATCGCCAGCAGCACGCCGCTCGAGAACACCGGGTCGACGAAGCCGAACGCGTCGCCGATGAGCATATAGCCCTCGCCCCAGGCGGCGGTGGACCGGTACGAGTAGTTGCCGGTGCTGGTCACGTCGGACAGCAGCTCGGCGTGACGCATCCGAGCGGCGACTGTTGGGCTGGTGCTGATGCGGTCCATGAACAGCTCGTGCGGGCTGCCGCGGCGGCCCTTGAAGGCGGACTGGTCGCCAACGAAGCCAACGCTCATGACGTCGTCCGGCAGCGGGATCATCCAGAACCAGCCGTCGTCGGCGAGGTGCACGGTGATATAACCCTCCAGCTCCCCGGTCCGCCGCTCGACGTTGCGGAAATGCGCGTAAAGCGCGGCCGTCGTGTTGTTCTTGTTGGATTGCTTGGTGCGCAGCTTGCTGGCCAGGAAGGTGTCGCGGCCCGAGGCGTCGAGCACGAAACGCGGCGCGTAGCGGCAAACTTCGCCGTCCGGCCCGGCCGCAGTCACCTGCGCCCGCCCGCCCGGCGGAGCGAACTGCATCTCGGTGACCCGCGTGCCCTCCTCGGTACGTGCGCCGCGGTCCTGGGCGGTGCGGAACAGCAGCTCGTCGAACTCGGCCCGGCGCACCTGCCAGCTTGAGGTATATTGCTTGTCGAGGCCGAGCGCGAAGGAGAAATGCACGCTTTGCCCAGTGGCGTCGGAAACGAACTCGGCGCCGGGCTTATGGACGCCGATGGCCGCGACCTGGTCCCGGAGGCCGAGCCGGTCGAGCAGGGCGGTGTTGCGCGGCAGCAGCGACTCGCCAATGTGGAACCGCGGATGCGCCGCCTTTTCCAGCAGCACGACGTCCCGCCCGCGTTCCGCCAGCAGCGCCGCAGCGGTCGAGCCGGCCGGGCCGCCGCCGATGATTAGGACATCGCAGTCCTGCGCAGGTTGGGTCATGCTGCATTCCATTACGCTAAACTGTCGTGGTTGGACCCGGCGGGTCAAGCCATTCCACCATTGATCGAGACGCATTGGCCGGTGATGTAACCGGCGCGGTCGGACGCCAGGAAGGTGACGAGGTCCGCCACCTCCTCGGGCCGTCCGGCGCGTTTCATCGGCACGATGTCCGCGATGCGCGCAGCGTTCATGGCGGCGTCCACCGCTGGCGAGGCAATGATGCCGGGCGCGACCGCGTTCACCGTGATGCCGCGGCTCGCGACCTCGCGCGACAGCGACCGCGCCGCCCCGACCAGCCCGGCCTTGGCGGCGGCGTAGTTGACCTGCCCGCGGTTGCCCATGATGGCCGAAACCGACGAAATCGCGATGATCCGGCCCCAGCGCGTGGCTATCATCGGCAGCAATAATGGACGGACTGCGCTGTAGAAGCCGCCGAGCGACACGTCGATCACGCTGTTCCACTGCACGGCGTCCATGCCCGCCATCGGCACGTCGGCGTGGGTGCCGGCGTTGTGCACCACCACCTGCGGTACGCCCTCCGCCACCAGGCCCAGCATGGCTGCTTCGGCAGCGCCGAAGTCCGTGAGGTCGCAGCACAGCGCCTCGACCGAGCCGCCGCTGCCGGCGATCTCGGCGGCCAGGCTTTCGGCACGGGCCATTCCGGCGTGGGCGTGGATGACGACATGCAGCCCCTCTGCCGCCAGGGCGCGGCAGATTGCGGCGCCAAGCGGGCTGGCGCCGCCGGTGACCAGGGCGCGCCTCATGCGGGCAATGCGATGATGGCACGCCCCGAAAGCAGCGGTGCGCCGTCGGCAGCCCGGACATCGAGCAGGTAGATGATGCCCGCACCCTCTAGCCGTTCCAGCCGGGCCGCTACGCGCAGCTCGCCGAACCCGGTCATGTCGAGCCGGTCGACGTGCAGCGACACCGCGCGCAGCGCCGCGACGTAACCCGCCCGCTGCGCCACCCCGCCCGCGGTCAGCGCGCCATGCAGCGCCGCGGCCTGCAGCGCATATTCCAGCCCGCAGCACGCCGCCAGCCGGCCGTCCCGCCGTAGCGGATTGCCGGCGTCCAGGTGCGAAACCGCCCGGCACAGGATGCTGTCCTTATCCCAGGCCTCGATCCGGCCGAGCAGCACCATGGCGCCCGCGTGCGGGATCAGGGCGGCGATTCCGGTCACGGTCGCACCGAGACATTGAGCCGTCCGTCGAGATAGCTGACGGCGTGCTCGTCCGCAACGCCGAGCGCCAGCGTCTCCAGCAACCGCAGGGATTGGGCGGCGGCGTTGCCAGCGGCAAGCGCGTGCAGTGCCGGGTTGCGCGGGACGCCCGCGTTCGGCGCTGGCGGCTTGGCGTCATAGCGCACGCTTATTGTCGCGAGTCCCCTTTCCACCGTTGAGGGCGCTAGCACCAGCCCGACGCCGAAGGCGGCCGTAGTGGGACGCAGTGCCGCGAGCGGCGCCGGCAGCGGATGGTCGTAGCAGCACAGCAGCACCGGTTCGCCATCGGCCGCCACGTCCGCCATCGCCTTCAGCAGCGCCGCCGCCCAGGTCCAGTCGCGGCAGCCAAGGCAGGTCGCCGGCTGCTGGCCCGCGGTCGCGATCGACCAATAGCCGGCAGCGGCGTTGTGCACCGAGTTGTGGAACGCGGTCGGCGACACCACCCGCTCGCCGTCGCGCGCGGTCGCCAGCGCGTCCAGGATGCCGCCGACCACCATGCCGTCGCCGTTGCTGCTGCCGAACACGCTGCGCAGGCTGCCGGGCGGCAGGCCCGACGACAGCGCGGCCTCATGCGCGACCGCGAGCGCCAGCCGCACCACCGGGCCGGTGCGGCGCCGCTCGGTGGAGGCCAGGATTGCGGGCGCTGGCGGCGGCGATGGGCGTGGCTCATAGGGCACCATTCCCGCCAGGATGGGCTGGCTTACCGCCCATCCTTCCAATCCCGGACCCCACACGGACACGCCGATGATGCAGGACTCCAGTTTACTCAATGCAGCATGCCGAGCACCAGGCTGCAGTTGATGCCGCCGAAGCCGAAGGAATTGCTGACCACGGTCCGCACCGGGCGATGCAGGGTTTCGACCGCCACTTGGGCGCGGAACGCCGGATCGGGCGCGTCGATGCCGAGGCAGCCCGCCACGAAGCCGCCGGCCATGCACTGCCCGGCGATCACCGCCTCGACGATCCCGCAGGCGCCCAGGGTATGGCCGGTCCAGGCCTTGGTGGAGCTGCAGGGCACGGCGTCGCCGAACAGGGTTGCGACCGCGATGTCCTCCATCGCGTCGTTTGCCCTCGTGCCGGTGCCGTGCAGGTTGATCCAATCGATGTCTTGCGGCGACAGTCCGGAGCGGTGCAGCGCCTGGCGCATCGCGGCGATCGCGCCGACGCCCTCCGGATGCGGGTTCGACATGTGATAGCCGTCGCTGCTGGCGCCGGCGCCGAGCAGCGCCAGCCGAGGCACCGTGCTGCCATCCCGCCGACGGGCGCTAGCACGCTCAAGAAGGGCAAATCCCGCCGCCTCGCCGATCGAGATGCCGGTGCGGACCGCACCGCACGGGCGGCAAGGGACGGGGGACAGCAGTTCCAGCGCTGCGAAGCCGTGCAGGGTCATGCGGCACAGGCTGTCCGCGCCGCCCACGACGGCCGCGTCGCACACGCCGGCGTCGATGAGCTGCGCTGCATCCATGAAGCAGCGCGCGCTGGAAGCGCAGGCGGTCGACACGACCAGCGCCGGGCCGCGCAGCCCGAGCGCCGTGCGGACGTAGGCGCCGAGCGAGAACAGGTCCTGCGTGTGGTCATAGTCGAACCCGGCCGGCAGCGTCCCGTCGCCGTCGCGTCGGTGATAGGCGTCTTCGGCCGCGGTGACGCCGCTGGTGCTGGTGCCGAGTACGACGGCGACGCGGTCTGGGCCGTACTCGGCGCAGGCCTCCGCAACGGCGTCCGCGAAGCTGTCAGTGCGCAGCGCCATGTCGGCCAGCCGGTTGTTGCGGCAGTCGAACCCGGCCATGGCAGGGGGCAGGGCATGTTCCTCGACACCTTGGACGCGGCCGATCCAGCCGCCGATGGCCGGGTCGAAGTCGTTGGGAACGAGGCCGCTGGTCCGGCTAAGCAGTGCGTCGCGATGGGCGGCCACGCCGCGCCCACCGGCGCTGACGGCGGTGCTGGCGGTCAGGACCAAGGGCTGCGTCATAAAGAAAGGTCCTCGGAGGGTGACTGGCTGCGGCGCGCAAACGTCTCCGTTTCGCTGAGCTCGCGCAAATCGCAAGTGCGATTTCGCTGCGCTCCCAGCGTGCCCGCGAACAGGAACGAGAATGCCATCGCCGCCAGCGCTCCTGCCGCAACCGTGACCCCAATGTCGCGCAGCAGCGGCGTCTGGCAAGCCGCCAGCAGGCCGAATGTCAGCAGGGTCATGCCGTTGCAGGTCACCAAGGTCCGCAGCGTCCGGGCACGTTCCTCGGCGTCGAGCTGCCGGCGGGCGAAGAACAGCGCGTAGTCGAGGCCGACGCCGGCCACCAGCTGCAGCGCCACCAGATGGATCAACGAAAGCCGGATGCCCATTGCGGTCAGCCCGGCCACCGTCACCAGCAGTGCCGCCCCGACCGAGCCGAGCACCCGGGCCACGCGTATCCAGTCGCGCAAGCCGACGGCGAGTACGGCAAAGACGGCCAACGCGCTCCAGCCCAGCCAACGCCAGGCGCGGGCGGTGTAGCCGGACAGGATGCTGCCCAGTTCCGCCCGCATGTCGACGTAAATGGCGTCCTGTCCCTTGAAGGCTGTGGCAAGGAGTGCGGGGTCGTGCACGCCTTGCAGCACGACCGGCCCCTGCCATGCGCCGTCCCGTTGGAACAGCAGCGGGTCGAGCCGCGCGGCGATGGGGCTCCCAGCGAGCTGCGGAGCAGCGCTCCCAGCGAGGTCTCCGGGCCGCAGCGGCGCCATGGTGCGGGACGCCGCGACGGCGTTGAGGAACGGCTGGAACGCGGCGGGGCGGAACGGCAGGCCGTCACGCGCCTGCTCGAGCCGGGCTGCCAGCGTGGCCGGGTCCGGCAGGGCGGCGATGCGGGCCGATTGCGTCGCCGCGCTGGGCAGCAGGCGGGCGGCGAACTCGGCCCCGGCGATCGCGCCCTCATCCCGCAGTCGGTCGAGCAGCGGCACGAGCGCCTCCTGCGCCGTCAGCACCGCTTCCGGGTCGACGCCGCGCAGGATGAGGATTTGGCCGACATCGGGAGCGCCGAGCGCTGCGCGCAGCTCGGCGTCGAGCGCGCGGGACGCCGCGGGCACCGGGCTTAGGTTGGCGAGGTCGCCTTCCCATAACGGGCCGCCGATGGCCAGCAGCCATCCGCCGGCGAGGACGACGGGCACCAATCCCAGCAAGCGGCCGCGCCGCAGCCGCTCGACCCGCAGCAGCCATGCCGGGTTCCCCATGGCGACGGGCGCGAGATTGGCCGCCACCACCAGCCGGGGCAGCAGCCACCACGTCGCCGCCGCCGCCGTCGCCAGCCCAACCGCGGCGAACACGCCAAGCTGCGCCAGGCCCGGGAACCCGGACAGCACCATGGCCGCGAGCCCGAGCGTCGCCGTCACCACCGCCAGGATGAACGCCGGCCCGATGCGGGCACGGGTCGCGGCGGCCGGCTCGCCACGCTTGCGGTGGCCGATCATCAGGACCGGGTAGTCGACGGAGACGCCCAGCATGGTGGCGCCGAAGCCCAGCGCCACACCATGCACCGCGCCGTAGACGGCCTGCACCATAACGGCGGCGACGGCGACGCTGAACACGACTGGCGCAGCGATGGCCGCGATCACCAGCGGGGAGCGGAACCGCCACCACAGCAGCAGCACGACGAGCGCCGTGGACACGACGGCGATGCGGTGGACATCGCCCTTGATGGCCCGTGCCGCGTCGCGCGCGAACACGGCGGGGCCAGCGATCAGCAGCCGGGCCGGGCCGGGCTCGGCGGCCTGGAACGCCGTCTCGATCGCGGCGGTTGCAGCCTCCTGTGCCGGCACGTCCATGCCGCCGGCCCGCGTGCGCGCCAGCAGCAGCGCCCGGTCGATATGGCCGTTCGTAGCCGGAGCGAACCAGGCGCCGTCAATGGTCCGCATTTGGCTGCTGCCAAGCCAGGTGCGGATGAGCGCCAGGAAAGCACCGGGCGGATCAGCCAGGCCGAACTGCACTGCGAGGGGGGCTGTTGAGGACCTGAGCTGGCGCAGCAGTGCTTCCAGCGCTTCGTGCAGCGCCGGCACGCTGAAATCGGCGGGCGCCAGCAGGTAGCGACGCGCGAACAGGTCGGCTTGGTTGGTGTCCGACATCGCCGCCTGGCCGCCTGCGACCACGCTGAACAAGCCGGACGCATGCAGGCTCGCAGCCAATGCGACGCTGACCCGGGCCAGCTCCGCGGCAGGGGCGCCCTCGATCCCAATTAGGATCAGCCCCGTAGCGGACCCGGCTCGCGCCTCCTGCATCACGAGCCGCGCGGCTTCGGTCCCGCCCTGCGGCAGGAAGTCCACCATGTCGGTTCGAATGGTGATGGCGCTCAACGCCACCAGCAGCGCCAATCCGGCCGCCAGCAGCGCGCCGAGCACTGGGAGCGCGCGCACCCTGCGAAGCATGGCTCCAAACGGAGTCAGGGGAGGGGCCTGATCGTCATCTGCTGCTCGTCGCCATTGGCCTGCACCAGCAGGACGTCGTGAACGTCCGACACGCTGCCGGAAATCTGGGCACGGCACAGCAGCCGGGCGGCGCGGGAATCCAGCGGCACGAGTTCCAGGATCCAGCCGTCCGCGGCGCCGGACGCCGTCACGGTGAATGCCCGGCGCAGCGCCGCGAGGTCACCGGCCAGCGGGCCACGGATCGCGTCCACGAGCGTACGCAGCTCCGGCTGGCCGCCAAGGTCCAGCACACGCGGCGGCTCGTTGCCGGCGGTCAGCACCAGCCGTGCGCCGTCAACTGTAAGCGTCTCGGGCTGCGGCCAATCGGTGGTCTTCTCCAGGTAGCCGGGGCGGCGATAAAGCAGGTGGCCGGTGCTGATCAGCGGCTGGTCGAGTGCCGCGAAGCGCCGGGTTTCCTGAAACGTGGCACGGCGCTCCGGCACAGCGGCCAGCCCGGCCATCAGCGCCATGAGATCAAGCGCTTCGACCGCTGCGGCCCAGCGCCCCAGTACCAGCGGTGGCGCGAGCAGCGGCAGCAGACCCAGCACGCATCGGCGTCTCACCATCCACGGGTCCCCAGAACGGGTAGAAGTTGAACCAATTGAACGGATGCGCCCGGCACGCAAGTTCGAGCGCCGCAGCATAGCGGGCCACGTAGCCGTCGAGGTCCGCCGTCCGGCTGGCCCGGCGCAGCACGACGCGGTCGGCGAACGGTTCGAACCGCACGGCATAGCGTCGGGAACCCGTCCGCACCGCATGGAACAGCACGACCGGAGCGGCGAGCGTCGAGGCCAGGATGAACGGCCCCGATGGGAAGGCGGCCGGGCTGCCGAGGAACGGCGCCAGAACCTCACGGTGCCCGGTGGGCGATCGGTCGGCCAGGATGCCGACGATCTCGCCGCGCTCCACGCATTCGCGGGAGCGGATCATGCTGGCGGTGTCGCCGATCTCCAGGATGCTGTCGCGCAGGTCCGGGGCAAGGCGGTCCAATAGCGCCGTGAGCGCCCCGCCATTGCGGCGGAACATCAGCGCCCAGACTGGGACGGGGCAGGCCTGCGCGACCGACCGCAGCACCTCGAAGCTGCCGAGATGCGCGCCGAGCAGGATGCAGCCGCGGCCGCTGGCGAGGATCGCGGTCACGTGTTCCAGCCCTTCGGTGCCGATGCTGAAGCCATGGAGGCGGCCGGACGCGAGGAACACGCGGTCCAGCACGGCGCAGGCGAAGGTGTGGAAATGCCGGGCTATGTCCCGCAGCCGGGCGGGCCGGCCGAGCACGGCGTTAAGATAGCCGCGCGACGCCACCCTGGCACCGCCGGACGTGGCCAGGAACCACGCCGTGATCGGCAACAGCAGCAGGCGGCCCAGCGGCCATCCCGCACGCAGCGCGCACCATAGCGCCGTGCGCAGCAGGGCGCGGCAGCCGCGTTCCGGCTGTGCCGCCCAGGCCGCAGTCATCGCCATTTGCCGAGCGTCAGGACGCCGCGCAGGACATCCCGACCCTCAACGGCGCAGGCGAACACGACGCGTTCGGCGCCATGGTCGCACGAGACCGATACAGGCTGCCCTGGTCGAACCGGCTGGGTGAACTTGACCGACGGCACGCCGACCACGACGCGGCCGGGCTGCTGCGCGAGGATCAGCGTGAAGGCAGCGTCGAGCAGCACGACCCCCGGCACGACCGGACGGCCGGGAAAATGGCCTGGCAGGCTCGGGTGGCCGGCGTCGATGCAGAATTCGCCCACGTATTGCATGCTCACGTGTTGTACTGGGCCGGCTGCATTACGCAGGCGCGTCGAGCTGGGCCAGCAGTGCCAGCAGCGCCTGACGCGGCAGCTTGCCGAGTTCGTTACGCGGCAACGCGTCGACGCAGATCACCCGGCGCGGCAGGAACAGCGGATCGACCCGGCCGCGCAACTCCGCGAGGATGCTGCTTGCGCTGCGGCGCGGCGCCACCACGACCGCCATCAGCCGGGCGGTAGGGCGCTGATCGAGGTCGTCCGGCACCAGGAACGCGCCGTCCGCGACCCCCTCCAACTCCGTCAAGATGCGGTTCAGCCCCGATAGCGACGCGCGATGTCCGCCGAGCTTCACCACGTCGGACCGGCGGCCCAGCAGCCGGAAGCGCCCTATATCCAGCGGCTCGATCTGGTCGGCGAGCTCGACCGGGCCGGCCCATGGCGCGGAAACCTGCGTCATGCCTTCGTTTTGCTGCACCACGACGCCGGGATAGGCCGTCCAGGCGTCGCCATCCAGGGTTCGGCGGCTGGCGATGGAGCCTACCTCGGTCGCGCCGAAGATTTCGAGCATCGGCGCCCGCCAGCGCGCCTCCGCCTCGGCGGCGAGGCCCGGGTCCAGCGGCGCCGTCGCCGAAATGGCGGCCTGGATCGGCGGCAACCCGGTGCCGGCGTGCAGGTAGGCGCGGATTTGCAGCGGCGTGGTGACCAGGATGCGCGGGGCTGGAACGGCGGCAAGGGCGGCGTGCACGTCGCCGGGAAAGAAGGCCGGGCCGCACCAGCTCGCCGCGGGAGCGTGCAGCGGCAGCAGCAGCGTGAGCTCGAATCCATACATGTGCTGCGGGGGGACGGTGCCGATGATCGCGGCGGGGGCGGCCTCGGCCAGTGCGAACTGGGCGGCTGCGGCGCGGCTGCGGGCCACCAGCGCACCCCAAAGCTTGGCGTGCGGAACGGGCGCGCCGGTGCTGCCGGAGGTGAACACGATCGCGGCGAGCTGATTTGCGGGAACGAGCGGAACCGGCGGACAGACGGCGGGCTGCAAGCCGGCCGGGCGCACGAGGCACATAGGCAGCGGCAGGCAGCGAGGTTCGTCCATGGCCGCAAACGCGCCGGGGAAGCGCTTTGCCAGCGCCGCAAGACCGGCCGGCGATTGGTCGCCAGTCAGCAGGCAGACCTGGCGCCGGAGCAGCGCCGCGGCAAAAGCGACGGCAAAGGCATAACGATCGCGGCAAAGGTTGACCATGTACGCGGCGTCTGGCAGCGCGTCGGCCAGCACGGTTGCGTCCTGCAGGAACGCGGCGGCGGTCACCGGCTGCTGCTGCCGGTAGAACAGGGTCGCACCCGGCGTCCGGGCAATGAGCGGCTCCAATGCGCGCAGATCTGGAACCGGCAGCTTTGGCGCCATGCTCACCGGGTCCGGTGCGCCTCGATATGGCCCGCCAGGCTGCGCAGCGAGGCGAAGATCTGCTGGTTGCGCTCGTCGTCCGACCGCAGCTCGAAGCCATAGGCGCGGGTGATGGCCAACGCCAATTCCAGCGCGTCGATCGAGTCGAGACCCAGGCCCTCCCCAAACAGCCGCATCTCCGGCTCGATCGAGCCGGCCGGAACCTCGAGCTGCAACGCGCTCACGATCAATTCCGCAACGGCCCGCTCGGAGCCCGATTGCAGGCCGAGATCTTGCGACGTGGGATGCTGCAGGTCGATCACGTTCACTCCTTGTTTTATCATTACAGTTTCGGCTGCGCATTGCAAAGCCATTGGCCCTAGGGTCGTCTATAAGGCGGAAGCCGGACAGGAAAGGATATTCGTGCTGCAGCGCGCTGTGAGGGCAGGGCGAACGGCGGTGCTCGCGGCAGCGGTCGTGTCGCCGTTCGCGAGCCATGCGGCGTTGGCGACAGGTTGGGGCATGGCGGCGGCGCTGCCGCTCGCGGCATTGCAGGCGATGGCGGCGGGCGTCGTGCTGCGCGGCCTCCTGCGGCCGGGGTGGTCGCGCGTGCTCGCCATACTGGTGCCTACGGCGCTGCTGCTAGCATTGGCGATCGGCGCTTGGCGCTCGCCGGCGGATGGGCTGTTGGCGGCAGCCGGCGTGTCGCACGCTATGCTCTATGCTGGACTGCTCGTTGTATTCGGAGCCAGCCTTTCGTCCGGGCGCACGCCGCTGGTCACGCGGTTGGCACAGCGGCTCAACCCAGCTTTTCATTCGGGCATGGAGGGCTACACACGGGTGGTCACCTTGGCTTGGTGCCTGTTCTTCGCCGGCCAGATCGTGGCGTCGGCGGTTCTACTGGCATTTGCACCGGAGGTCTGGCGCATGTTCGTGACTCTGCTGAACCTGCCTCTGGTGTTCGCCATGGCGCTGGCAGAATACTGCGCCCGCTGCTGGCGCTTCCGCAACGAAGCGCACACGACGCTGCTGGCGATGGTCCGGGGCGTGCGGGCCAGCGCCGCCGGGCGGATGCCCAGCCGGTGAGGTGATGCTAGTCGATGCCGGTGATTGGTCGTCCGACGCTCTCCAGCCGCATGTGCTCCTGCCCTATCGTTCGATAGAATGTTTCATAGAACGCGGGGAAAGTCGGGTCCTCCGCATAGGGCGACCGCGCCTGCCACCAAGCGAGGGGCCGCCGCGCCGCCTCGGCCGCACGGTATGCGGCAGCGAACCGCTCTGCGTTCCGGCGCAGGTCAAGCTCGCTCGGGTCGGCGAAGATGGCGTCGAACCGGCCCTGATACGGGCCGAGCAGCGGGTCGTCGTAGAAGATGAGCTTGAGCTCGGTCTCATACACCTCGTTCGGCCGCTGCGGCCCGCGCGCCTCGGCCAGGGCGCCCGGTTGCGCGGGCAGGCGCCCATAGGCCAGCAGCGAGCGGCGGGCAGCCGGGTCCCGATACGCCGAAGCGAGGTCTATCAGGCCCAGGTCGTTGGTGCGCCGCATCAGGTTCACGAACTCGTTCTTCGGCACCGGGAAGTCGAATACCGAGACGAGCAGCGGGCGGTTGATCCGCCATGGCTCCCATAAACCCGCAGCCGCCAGCGCATTATGCGCCAAATGGATGCAGTTATCGGTGAAAACGCTCCATTCGAACACCTTCGCGCCGCTGCGATACGGCGCGTTCTGGTCGTTCAGGAACGCCACCATCGCCGCCATCTGCGCCCGGCTCACCGGCACCCGCGCGCAATACCGCCCGCGGCCGAGGCTGATGGCGTAGTCGGTCGCGACCGAGACTTCGTACTTTGCATCCTCCTCTTGCTCCCAGCCTGGCCAGCCCGGCGGCATGACGGCGAACGCCTCCGGGTGGAAGGCGATCCCCTCATAGATGCCGAGCCGCTTGGCCTGCCGCTGCACGCGGACATAGCCGTCGCGGGTCAGTGGGTCGCTGGGTGCGAGCCCGCCATGGAAGAAGAACTCGCGCCCCGGCGTCGCCACCCACTTCGCGTTCACGAAATGCGCGTTCATGCTCAGGCCCACGCCGTCCGGCGGCCGCCCATCCGCCCCGTCGCACACGTCCAGCACCGGATAGTCGAGCCCGGCGACACGGCAGGCGCCATTCAGGTAGAACACGGCGTGCCCGCCGATCTCGCCGCGGATATCGGCGCCATAGCCCGGCTTCTTCTTGATCTGCGACAGCGCGCAGAACTCGGCGTAATAGGGATGCTGCGCGGCATAGGCCGCCTCGTCGCCGGCAGCGCCCGGCAGGTCGAAGTTGGCGACGCTGCAGCCCGCGATCCACAAAGCCGCCAGCAGCGGTCCCAGGCGGCGCACGATCATGCCGCCTGCTGTATCGCCCCGGCACAACCGATGTCCAGCCATCGGGCGTCCGGCATGATTTTTGCTGGTTCCTGGCGAAATCGTGTCGGGATACCCATCTGGCGTCCGGGGCGGCATCGCCGCAGCCGTTGGCTTGACAACGCTGCAGCCAGCGGTGTTTCCCAGGGCGGGCCAGCGTTGCGTGCCTAAGCTGAGGAGAGTTCGGATTGATGCCTATGAACACGTCGCATGACCCGGCGCCCTTCACGCTCGGCCTGACCGGGCTGAGCGTGCTGATGGTGGGCGGCAACGCGGCGGCGGTCGATTTCCTTGTCGGGCAGGAAGCGCTGCTGCACGTCGTGGATGCCGAGCCTGACGCGGCAACGCTAGCCATGGCAGCCGAGGGTAAGCTCCTGCTCGACCGCCGCGGGTTCGTGCCTGAGGATCTTGACGGCGTGCGCCTGTGCGTGACCGCGCCTGGCCCGGCCCAAGCCGCTGCGGAGGCGCGCGGCATCATGGTCGGCGCGTTGCCGGCCGTATCGCGCCGTGCGGGCCGTGCCAGCCTGGTGGGCGCTGGGCCGGGTGCCGCCGACCTGCTGACCGTGCGCGCGGTCGACGCCATCCGGGACGCCGACGTCGTGCTTTATGACAAGCTCGTCGGCCCCGACGTGCTCGCGCTGATCAGGCCGGGTGCACGGCGCATCGACGTCGGCAAGCGCTGCGGCCGCCACGCCATGGCGCAGTCGGCCATCAACGCGCTGATTATCCGCAACGCCCAGGCTGGCCGCCACGTCGTCAGGCTCAAGGGCGGCGATCCCTTCGTGTTTGGCCGCGGCGGCGAGGAGCTCGAAAGCCTGCGCGCCGCCGGCGTCCCCACCGACGTCGTGCCCGGCATCACCGCGGCGCTCGCCGCCGCCGCGCGCCTCGGCATCCCGCTCACCCATCGCGGCGCATCGCGCAGCCTGCATCTGATCACCGCGCACGGCAGCGACGACCGGTTGCCGGAGCATGACTGGACGGCACTGGCGCGCGCTGGCGGCACGCTCGCGGTTTATATGGGCGTCCGCACCTTGCCGTTGCTGGCGTCACGGCTGCTGGCGGCTGGCATGGCGCCGGGAACGCCGGCCATAGCGGTGGAGAACGCGACCCTCGCCAATGAGCGCCGCACCCTCGGCACCCTCGCCGGCATCGCCGACGCGGTCGCCGCTGCCGGGCTGGACGGGCCGACGCTCGTGCTGATCGGCGCCGTCGTCGCCATGGCGGACCACGCGCGCATCGAAGAAACCCTTGCAGCCTGACCCGGCGGCGACGCTCGAGGAACACCGCTTCGCCGCCTACGTCCGCACCCTGGGCCGCGGTCCCGGCCGGTCCCGCGCCCTGACGCGCGACGAGGCGCATGACGCGCTGTTGATGGTGCTCCGCAACGAGGCCGACCCGCATCAGGTCGGGGCATTCCTGATGCTGCTGCGCTACCGCGGCGAGGATGCGGTCGAAATGGCCGGGCTGGTCGACGCCGCCCGCGCGCACATGGGCACTGGGCTGCCGGCCGGCGCGGCGCCGGTGGACCTCGACTGGCCGTCTTACGGCGCCGGGCGGACGCGGGGAGCGCCTTGGTTCCTGCTGGCTGCGCTGGCGCTGGCGCGCGCCGGGCACCGGGTGCTGATGCACGGTACGAACGAGTTCTCCCGCGCGATGACGGTGGCGCGGGGACTCGAGGCGCTCGGATTGCGCCCGGCCATGGATCGTGCCGACGCGGCGGCGCAGCTCGACCGGACCGGGTTCGCGTATTTGCCGCTCCAGGCGCTCAGCCCGGCGCTCGATGCGCTGCTAGGGCTGCGGCGCGTGCTCGGGCTGCGCTCCCCGCTCAATACCGCGGCCCGGATGCTGAACCCGTTCGACGCCCGAGCCAGCGTGGACGGCGTGTTCCATCCCGCCTACATCGCGCTGCACCTCGCAACCGCCGAGCGGTTGGGCCGCCAGCGCCTGGTGGTCGCCAAGGGCGGCGGCGGCGAGGCCGAGCGCACCCCGGCCAAGGCGGTGGCCGCGCATTGGTTCGACCGGGCCGGCGGCAATGGCGAGGTTGTCCTGCCGCCGCTGCCAGCCGTCGCCGAAACCAGCGCTGACTTGGCGCAGGTCTGGGCTGGCGACGATGGGCCTGGCGCCGCCACCGCCATCGCCACGGTGGCGCTTGGCTTGATGGCGCTCGGCGAGCCGACGGCCGACGTCGACGCGCGTGCAGCCGAGGTTTGGAGCCGCCGCCACGGATGAATGGCGTCACCCTCGCCGCTGCTGTAGGATGACAGGGATGCCGACGGCTGGATCGCGGGTGGAACATATGGCTGAGCAGGACAGGATGACGGCGGCCCTGCTGGCGGCCATCGCCCATAGCACGGAGCCGCTGGTGCTCACCGACGCGCGGCAGCCCGACACACCCATGATTGCCGTGAATACCGCGTTCGAGGCATTGTCCGGCTACTCCCGCGTCGAGCTCGTCGGCCGCAACTGCCGCCTGCTGCAGGGCGCCGGCACCGACCAAGCCACCCGCGCCCGCATCGGCCGCTGCGTCCGCGCCGGCGAGGGCTGCATCGAGTGGATCGTGAACTATCGCAAGGACGGCACGGCGTTCTGGAACCTGCTGTTCGTTTCCCCGGTGTTCGGGCCCGACGGCACGCTGCGGCACCATCTCGGCAATCAGCTCGACATCACCAAGGGGCTGCCGGACTGGATCGGCGAGGTGACGTTCGGCCGGGCGCACATGTCGCCCGAGATCCAGGCCGAGTTCCACGGCCTGCTGCACGAAATCCTGGAAAACACAGATACCGTCGTGTCGAACTCCAACCTGGCGCTGGAGCGCATCATCGCCGCCGCTCGCCGTCTTTCCGAGCTTTCGACCCAGCTCGACCCTGGCAAGCTGGTGCCGCCGCTGGGTTCGCCGCCGCTGCCGGCATCGCTTATGTCCGGCGTTCCAGTACGAAATGGACGGGCCGGTCCGGTTGTGTCGTAACGAAGCCGCGCGGCATCACCGCGCCGCGCCCGGCGAACCGGATGCGGAACGTCCGCAGCAGCCGCGCCAGCACCAGCACCGCCTCGGTGAGCGCGAACTGTGCGCCCACGCAGATGCGCGGGCCCGCTCCGAATGGCATGTAGCTGTATCGGCTAGGCGGCGGCGCGCCGGGCATGAACCGATCGGCGTCGAACCGGTCCGGGTCTTCCCATAGCTTCCGGTGCCGGTGCAGCACCCAGGGCGAGACGCTGACCACCGTGCCGGCGGCCACCTTATGGCCGGCGATGAGGTCCGGCCCCAGCGCTTCGCGCACAATCAGGAACGCCGGCGGATAGAGCCGCAACGCCTCGTCCACATGAGCACGTACGGCAGGCAGTGATCGCAGCGCGTCGGCGGCGCCGTCCTCCGACAGGTCGGCGCCGGCAGCCTCGGCGGCGAGCCGGTCCTGCTGGTCGGGCAGGCGGGCGGCGATGTAGCAGGCCCAAAACAGCGTCACGGCGGTGGTCTCGTGCCCGGCCAGGATCATCGTCGCGACCTCGTCCCGCAACTGCGCCCGGCCGAACATCGCGCCGGTATCCGGGTCGCGTGCGGCGGACAGCATATCCAGCAGGTCGCGTGGCCCGCCCTCGGCCGGAGCCTGCGCCGCCCGCGCGTCGATCAGCCGGTCGACGAAGCGCAGCCATTCCGCCCGGAACGCCCCGCGCCTGAGATCGAGCGGGGAGGGAACCTCGATCGGCAGCAGCAGGTCGAGCGCGCCGGGCTGGGCGAAGCGCCGGGCGTAATCCATCAGGCGCGCCCGCAGCTCGGTCCCGAACCCGGCCATCTCGAGCGAGAACATCGACTGCCCGGCGATATGCAGCGCCAGATGCTGCAGATGCGTCATCAGCACGATGGGCTGGCCCGTCAGGCCGTCGAGCGCCGCCTCGGTATGGCGGGCGGCCGTGACGACGTGGCGGGACAGCACCGGCATGCTGCGCGGCGCCATGGCCGGGGCAATGGTGCGGCGCTGGTGCCGCCACGCCGCGCCCTCGGCCAGAAACAGGCCGCGGCCCAGCAGCGGCTGCAGCACGCGCTTCGCGCCGACGTTGCGGCCATAGTTCTCGTGGTTCGCCACCAGCACGTGGCGGATCGCGTCGGGGGCGTTCAGCATAAGCTGTTCGCGGCCGAGGAAGCGGCCGCCAAGGATGTCCTGCTCATAGGCGGGTAGGCCCCACAGCTCCAGCGGATTGCGTCGCAGGACGAAGAACGACTCGACCTGGGTGCGCACCCGCGTCGGCATCGGCGGCCGGGGCAGGATCGCGGTGGTGGTTGCGGTAGCGTGCGGAGCGTCGAGCATTTACATGATATGGAGCGAATCGCGGATCGGACCAGTTCGAGTTGCCCAGTTCGACCGGCATTGACGTAACTGCGCGCCGTCAGACGGTCCGCAGACAAGGAGACTGCGATGCTCGACGGCCCCAAGAGCCTGGCCTGCGCCGACCTGCGCCGGGTCGGCGCCCATCCGGACCATTGGTATCCACTGGCGTGGTCGCACGAGGTGAAGCCGGGCAAGGCGCTCGGCGCCCGCTTCGCCGGTGATCCGATCGTGCTGGTGCGGGGCAGGGACGGCGGCGTGTTCGCGCTGGAGGACCGCTGCGCCCATCGGCAGGTGCCGCTGCACAAGGGCGTGGTGGACGGCGATGCAATCCGCTGCTGCTACCACGGCTGGACCTATGACCGGACCGGGAGCTGCATCGAGGTGCCCTATCTCGGCAAGGGCCGGCTGCCGAACGGCGTGCGCGCGTATCCCTGCCGCGAGTCCGAGGGCTTGATCTTCGTCTTTCCTGGCGACGCGGCGCTGGCCGACGCACGCCCGCTGCCGGCGCTCGGCTCTGTCGCCGACCCCGCCTACAAGACCCGGCGCTTCGGCAAGCCCATCGGCTGCCACTACACGTTCATGCATGAGAACCTGATGGACATGAACCACCAGTTCCTGCACCGGGCGCAGATGGGCCAAATCCGGCCGCGTTTCCTGGGCCGGCGGACCGGGGAGGGCTGGCTTGAGATCGACTACACCTTCGCCCGCACCGGCGGCGGACAGTCGCTGGGCGAGCGCGTCATCTTCGGCAGCAAGCGCGTGGGCGGCTGGGAGAACAACCGCGACAGGATGACGATCCGGACGGACTACCCGTATCAAACGCTGAAAATCTGGGCCGGGGACGACGTGCCGATCATGGACCTGTGGATCGTCTATGTGCCGCTCGACGCCGAGCAGCGCACCAATCGCACCTTTGGATTATTGTCGGTGCGCCGTCCGCGCATTCCCGGATTGATCGAGGCGGTCTGGCCGTTCCTGGTGTTCTTCACCGAGCGCATCTTCGCCGAGGATCGCGCCATCGTGGAGATGGAACAGGCCGCGCACGACCGCCAGGGCGAGGACCTGAACCAGGAGGTTTTCCCGGCGATCCAGGATTTGCGTGGTTTGCTGGCGGCTTGCGGGACACGAGTATGACCATCGTCGTTGCGAGCCGGCTTCGGCGTGGCAATCCGGGCAACATGGCCCGACCTTGGCGCGTGCGGCTTGGATTGCTCCGTCACAGACGCCTTTCGCAGTGACGATGGGTTGCTAGCGATACCCAGCCGCCTGCAGCTCGAACAGCTCGGCATACCGCCCGCGCTGCGCCAACAGCGCCTCGTGCGTGCCGGACGCCTCGATCTCGCCGCCGGCCATCACCAGGATGCGGTCCGCCATGCGCACGCTGCTGAACCGGTGCGAGATCAGCACCGCGGTGCGCCCGGCGCTCAGTTCCTTGAAGCGCTGGAACACCTCGAACTCGGACCGGGCGTCCAGCGCCGCGGTCGGCTCGTCCAGGATCAGCACCCGCGCGTCCCGCATGTAGGCGCGGGCGATGGCGATCTTTTGCCACTCGCCGCCCGACAGCTCGACCCCGCCGCGGAACCAGCGGCCGATCATCTGCTCGTAGCCGCGCGGCAGCCGGCCGATCACGTCGTCGGCCAGGCCGCGCCGGGCAGCCGCCTCGATACGCGCCCGGTCGTCCCGCGCCTCGATCCGGCCGACGGCGATATTGTCGGCGGCGGTCAGGTAGTAGCGCACGAAGTCCTGGAAGATCACCCCCATGCTGCCGCGCAACTGGTCCAGGTCGTATTCGCGGATATCGTGCCCATCCAGCAGGATGCGGCCCTCGTCCGGTTCGTACAGCCGCGCCAGCAGCTTCACCAACGTCGTCTTGCCGGCGCCGTTCTCACCGACCAGCGCCAGCGTCTCGCCCGCATGCAGGGTGAAGTCGAGGTTGCGGACCGCCCACCGCTCGGTGCCGGGATAGCGGAAGCCCACGCCCTCGAACACGAATCCGGCGCCCACCGTCGTTGGGAACGGCCGGGGATGCGCGGGAGACTGGATCTCGGGCACCACCTCGAAGAACGAGAACAGGTCGTCGAGATAGAGCGCCTGGCCCGCAAGGTTGGAGAAGCCGGAGAGCAGACCCTCCAGCAGCCCGCGCAGCCTTAGAAACGACGCAGCCAGGAAGGTCAGGTCGCCGATGCTAAATCCGCCGCCCAGGGTGCGCCAGGCAAGATACGCGTAAGCAACATAGTAGCCGACCGTTCCCAGCGCCGCGAGCGCCCCGCCCCAGCCGGCCCGCCGCATGGCAAGGCGCCGGTTCTCCCGCTGCATCGCCTCCGAGAGCTGCCGGTAGCGCTCGATCAGGAAATCGTTTAGGCCGAAGATCTTGACCTCCTTCGCCGCGTCCGTGCTGGCGCCGGTCAAGCGCACATAGTCGAGCTCGCGCCGCTCGGCCGTGCGGGCGAAGCTCAGGGCATAGGCCTGGGCGTTGAAGTGCGCCTCGCCGAGGAAGGCGGGGATCAGCGCCAGCAGCAGCATGACGATCAGCCACGGAGCATAGGCGGCCAGCCCGGCGGCGAAGCCGATCACAGTCACCACGTCCTGCGCCTGGCCGAACATCTGGCTGATCAGCGTCGTGCGGCCGCCGATCTGCCGCCGGGCACGGTCGAGCTTGTCCTGAATCTCGCTGTCCTCGAAGTTCTCGAGGTCGAGCGTCGCGGCGTGCTGCATCAGCCGGATACTGGCGGCGTTGGTGAACCGCTCGGACAGCAGCGCGTCCACCAGCGATACGACCCGGCCCAGCAGGTCCGTCGACACCGCGAGCCCCAGCTCCGCCGCGATCAGCAGCACGAGCCGCAGCAGCAGCCCGCTGGCGAACCAGCCGGCGGCGTCGGCCGGGTGCCCCGGCAGCTGCGACAGATGCACCACCTCGTCAATGATCAGCTTGCCCACGAACAGCGTCGTGACCGGCAGCAGCGCCCGGATCAGCCGCAAAGCCAAGCTGCTGGACGTGAGACCTGGGCTGGTGCGCCAAATCAGCGCGAGGAACGGCGCCAGGGTGCGGAGCGCGCCCAGACGAGCGCGCAGCGTCGGGCGGCGGGGATCGACATTGGGGGACATGGGGCTTCTTCGCGCATCCCAGCGCCAAGGCAAGCGCATATTGCTGATCGCGAGCGGATGGGCCTACAGAGCGCGCCACGAAGGATTGAAATCCATGCCCGCCTTGCAACCAAACGCCCCCTTCAGCCGCGCGGAAACCCGCATTGTGCTGCTGGAGGGCATCAGCGCCAGCGCCGTCGCCCTGTTCGAGGCTGCGGGCTATATGGACGTTCATCACTACCCCAAGGCGCTGGAAGGGGCGGCCCTGGCCGATGCCGTCCGTGGCGCGCACGCCGTTGGCATACGCAGCCGTACCCAGCTCTCGGCCGCGGTGCTCGCCGGCGCCGGGCCGCTGATGACCGTCGGCTGTTTTTGCATCGGCACCGACCAAGTGGAGCTGCAGGCGGCGCGGGCCTTGGGCATCCCCGTGTTCAACGCGCCGTTCAGCAACACCCGCAGCGTCGCCGAGCTGACCATCGGCGAAATCGTCATGCTGCTCCGCCGCATCACCCCGCGGTCGGCCGAGGCGCATCGCGGCGGCTGGGACAAGTCCGCCATCGGCAGCTTCGAGGTGCGCGGCAAGGTGCTGGGCATCGTCGGCTACGGCAACATCGGCAGCCAGCTCTCGACCATCGCGGAGGCGATGGGCATGCGGGTGATCTACTACGACCGCACCAACAAGCTCCGCCACGGCAACACCGAGTCGGTCGCGACCTTGCATGAGCTGCTGGGCCGCAGCGACGTCGTGACGCTGCACGTGCCCGATACCCCCGCCACGCGCGGCATGATCGGCACGGACGAGATCGCGGCGATGCGGCCCGGCGCCTACCTGATCAATAACTCCCGCGGCCGGGTCGTGGACCTGGACGCGCTGGCGGCGGCGCTGCGCTCCGGCCACCTGGCCGGCGGCGCAGTCGACGTGTTCCCGATCGAGCCGAAGTCGGCCAACGAGGCGTTCGCCTCCCCGCTGCAGGGCCTGCCCAACGTGATCCTGACGCCGCATATCGGCGGGTCGACCGAGGAAGCGCAGGAGCGCATCGGCGAGGAGGTCGCGCACAAGCTGCTGGACTTCCTCGACGCCGGGTCGACGGGCGGGGCGGTGAACTTCCCGCACGTCGACCAGCCGCGCGTGCCGGGCCAGGCGCGCTACCTGCACGTCCACCGCAACGTGCCCGGCGTGCTCGGCCAGATCAACGCCGTGTTCAGCCAGCGCGAGCTGAACGTGTCGTCGCAGCTGCTGCAAACGGATGGCGAGCTCGGCTACGTCATGGTCGACGTGGACCGCCGGCCGGACACCCGTGCAGAGGCGCTGGCAGCGCTGTGCGTGATCGACGGCACGATCCGGGCCCGGGCGCTTGACTAATGTAATTTGGTGGACCGATTCAGCCAATGCCCTGAGGTGGGCGTCGGCATCGGACCACTAGCTTGCGTTGGCCGCAGCCGTTTCATCACCTATATAAGCGGTATCCACCCTAGGAGCTTACCTTGGCACACTCCAATCGCTATGCGCCGCGCGCCGACGACGAAGACCCCGAAGTCCCGGAGCCCCAGGGCCCCGAGCCGAAGGAGCCCGACGACAACAAGACGCTCTCGTCGCCGATCAACGAGCTTGAGACGCGGTTGTTCAACACGCGCAAGGTGCTCGTGTTCGGCGCGATCAACGATAAGGTTGCCCGGGACGTCACCGGACGGCTGCTGGCACTGGCGAGCGACTCCACGAAGCCGATCGACGTTTATGTGAACTCGCCCGGCGGCCACGTCGAGAGCGGCGACACGATCCACGACATGATCCGGTTCGTCGATACCGTCGCCCCGGTGCGAGTGATCGGCACCGGCTGGGTCGCCAGCGCCGGCGCGCTCATTTTCCTGGCGGGCGCCAAGGAGCGGCGACTGTGCCTGCCCAACACGCGCTTCCTGCTGCATCAGCCGATGGGCGGCGTGCGCGGCCCGGCCACCGACATCGACATCGAGGCGCGGGAGATCATCAAGATGCGCGAGCGGATCAACCGCATCATTGCGCACGAGACCGGCCAGACCATGGAGCGCGTCGTGCGCGACACCGACCGCAACTATTGGATGAGCGCCGAGGAGGCGATCGCCTACGGCATGGTCGACCGCATCATCACGAGCATGTCCGAACGCTGACGTTCATCCCCGGCCGGACCTGCTAACGGTCTGGCCGGGTCAACGCAGCCTCGATGCGGTCCCAGCCGCTATGGGGAATGCCGAACCGCAGCCAACCCGGCTCCGCTTCGAACCGGCGCACCAGAATACCCGCACGCCCAAGCAGCTCAAAGATCGCTGCTCCCTCTCCCCCCGGGAGAGGGTCAGGGTGAGGGTAGCCAAAAGTACCGCCGGTGCCGATTGCAGCCAGCCGAAACAGCAGCGTCCCGCCGATAGCCTGCATCCCCGCCCGCCCCAAGAGGCCGTCAAGCCGCATCACATCTCGCATCAAACGCTTGCGGGAAGCCGCGAGCCAACCGTCATCCGCAAGCGCTGCTGTGCCGATCTCGACCGCGGCCCCGCTGACCGCCCATGGCCCAAGCGCGACACGGATCGTCCGCGCCAGCGCCGGTGACGCAATCGCAAACCCGAGCCGCAAACCCGCTAAGCCATAGGTCTTGCCAAACGACCGCAGCACGACCGCATTATCCGGCAGCATCGGCGCGAGACTGAGGCCCAGCTGCTCCAGGTCGGCAAACGCCTCGTCCACCACGAGCCGATCGAGCCGGTCGGCCAGTTGCGCCAGCTCGGCCGCCCGAGTTCGTCGCCCGTCGGGGTTGTTGGGATTGCACAGCACCATGCCGCGTGCCGCGCCAACGTCTCGAATGCTGTTAACGATCTGGACCATGCTACCACCTGCCGCCCACGCCGCGGCGTGCTCTGCATAGGTCGGGCCGACGATGGCGACGCTTTCCAGCGGCAGCAGGCGCGGCAGCAGGCTGATCAGTATCTGCGTGCCCGGCACCGCAACGACCATCGCCGGGTCGGCGACGCCATATGCCCGGGCCGCTGCCGCCTCCAGCCGCCGCACGTCTTCAGGCTCCGGCAACCGATGGAACGCCGCCGGCGACAGCGACGGAACCGGATAGGGCACGGCGTTGATCCCGGTCGAGAGGTCGATCCATGGTTCCGGCGCGTCTGGGAACCGCACCCGCGCCGCAATCAGCCCGCCGCCATGTGCAATCGCCAACGCTCCGCCCGCCATGATAGCTCCCGCATGATGCCTTCAACCTCGAACCTTGGCCTGATCGCCTGCGCCTTGGTGCTGGAGGCGGTGGCGGGATACCCCGAAGCGTGGATCCGCACCATCGGGCATCCCGTGATGTGGGTGGGCGCACTGATCGGCCGGCTCGACCGGGCCTGGAACCTGGACACGCTCAGTGCCCGCCGGCACCGGGGCGTCGCCGCTGTGCTGGTGCTGGTAGCCGCCAGCGCCGGACCGGCAGCGGCGGTGCAGGCCGCGCTCTCCGCCGCTTTGCCCCCAACGTTGGCGCTGCTCCTGGCCGCGGCCGTCGCCAGCACGCTTCTGGCGCAGCGCAGCCTTTGGGATTTTGTGGCCGCGGTCGGGCAGGGCCTGCGCCACGGTGGCTTGCCGGCCGGCCGCGCCGCCGTCGCCGAAATCGTCGGGCGCAACCCCGAAACGCTGGACGAACCCGCCGTACTGCGCGCCGCCATCGAGAGCCTGGCGGAGAACTTCTCCGACGGCGTCGTCGCCCCGGCGCTCTGGGGCGTGCTGCTCGGCCTGCCGGGGATCGCCGCCTACAAGGCCGTCAACACCGCCGACAGCATGATCGGGCACCTGACGCCCCGGCACCGCGAGTTCGGCTGGGCATCGGCCCGGCTGGATGACCTGATCAACCTGCCGGCTTCCCGACTCGCGGCTGCTTGGCTGGTGTTGGCCGCAGCCCTTTACCCCGGCGCCTCAGCGCGCGGCGCGTTGCGGGCGATCTGGCATGACGCCGGGCGGCACCGCTCGCCGAACGCGGGCTGGCCCGAGGCCGCGATGGCCGGGGCGCTCGGCCTGCGGCTCGCCGGGCCGCGCTGGTATGGCGACGTGCGGGTCGACGACGCCTGGATGGGCGACGGCCGGGCCGAGGCCAAAACCCAAGACCTCGATCGGGCGCTCGGGCTGTATCGCACGGCGTGCGCGCTGCAGATTGCGGCGGCGCTGCTGCTATGGGCCGCTACGCTGCTAGGCTGAGCAGCCGGTCGACGTCGATATGCTGTTCCAGATGCTGCGCGAGCTGGTCGAGCGCCTGCTCGATCGCGTCGTCGTGGCAGTGGCCCGACGGCACCGCGCCCCATCGCTGCAGCCACGCGCCGCGCTGCGCGTCGTCGGCAAACAGGCCATGCATGTAGGTGCCGAGCACGAGGCCATCCGGGGAGCGGGCCCCGTCCGAGCGCCCATCTGCAAGCTGCAGCAGCGGATTGGCCGTGGCCGGACCGGTGGTGCGGCCCATGTGCATCTCGTAGCCGCGGAAACCCATGCCGTCGGCAGACCGCCCTACCGCCTCCGCCAGCCGCTTCCCTGGGCCTAGCACGGTCTCCACATCCAGCAGGCCGAGCCCGGCGGCCCGGCCCGGCGGTCCCTCGATGCCCAGGGGGTCGTCGATCCAGCGGCCCAGCATCTGATAACCGCCGCACAGGCCGAAAATCCGTCCGCCGCGCCGCTGATGCGCGAACAGGTCAATGTCCCATCCGGTCGCCCGGAGGTCCGCAAGGTCGGCGATCGTCGCCTTCGATCCCGGCAGGATCACCAGATCGCAGACCGGCAGCGGCGTGCCGGGCGGGATCAGGGCCAAATCCACGTCCGGCTCCGCGGCAAGCGGGTCCAAGTCGTCGAAATTGGCGATGCGCGGCAGCACTGGGACGGCGATCCGCAACCGTGCCCCAGGCCGCCGCTCGCCTTGGGCCAGGTCCGCGGCGTCCTCCGCCGGCAGCCGGGCGGCGCCGACGAAGTGCGGAACGAGGCCGAGCGCCGCCCAGCCGGTCCGCGCTGCGATAAGCGCCATGCCCGCGTCGAACAACGTAGGATCGCCGCGCATCCGGTTGACAATAAAGCCGCGGACCAGGTGCGCGTCGGCTGTGTCGAGCACCGCGTGGGTGCCGACAAGGCTCGCGATCACGCCGCCACGGTCGATGTCGCCGACCACCACCACGGGGGTCGAGGTGGCGCGGGCGAACCCCATGTTGGCGATGTCGCCGGAGCGCAGGTTGACCTCTGAGGCGCTGCCGGCGCCCTCCACCAGCACCAGATCGGCCTCAGCACCCAGTCGGGAGAAGCTGTCGAGCACGAACGGCATCAGGCCCGGCTTCATCGCCTGGTATTCGCGGGCGCGGGCGGTCGCGTGGACCCGGCCCTGCACGACGACCTGCGACCCGGTCTCGCTCTGCGGCTTCAGCAGCACAGGGTTCATGTGAACGGAGGGAGGCACGCCGGCCGCCCGGGCCTGCAGCGCCTGCGCCCGGCCGATCTCGCCGCCATCGGGGGTCACGGCCGCATTGTTCGACATATTCTGCGGCTTGAACGGCCGCACGGCGATGCCGCGGCGCAGGCAGGCCCGCGCCAGCCCCGCCACCAGCAGCGACTTGCCGACGCTCGACCCCGTGCCCTGCAGCATGATGGCGCGCGCCATCAGAACTTAGTCCCGTTCAGAACTCGATCCCCTCCTGCGCCTTAACCCCTGCCGCGAAGTGATGCTTTACCAGTGTCATTTCGGTCACCAGATCGGCGGCGGCGATCAAAGCCGGCCGGGCATTGCGGCCGGTGACGACGACATGCAGCCCCGCCGGCCGCCCCGCCAACGCCTCCAGCACCTCCGCTTCTGCCAGGTAGTCGTAGCGCAGCGCGATGTTCAGCTCGTCCAGCACCAGCAGCGACAGGCCGGGCTGCTGCATCATCACGACTGCCTGGTCCCAGGCGCGGCGGCACGCGGCGACGTCACGGTCGCGGTCCTGGGTTTCCCAGGTGAAGCCCTCGCCCATGGTGTGCCACTCGACGAGGTCATCAAACCGGGCCAGGGCGGCGCGCTCCCCGGTGCTCCAAGCGCCCTTGATGAACTGCACCACCCCCGCCCGGCGCCCGCGCCCGACCATGCGGAGCAGCAGGCCGAACGCGGCGGTGCTTTTGCCCTTGCCTGGACCGGTATGGACCATCAGCAGGCCCTTTTCCAAAGTCTTGCCGGCGACCTCCGCGTCCTGCACGGCCTTGCGCTTGGCCATCTTGGCGGCGTGGCGCTCCGCGTCACTCATCGTCAGCACCTTTCACGAACATCGGCAGCCCCGCCACCATGAACACGACTCGGCCGGCCCGGGCGGCGATGCGCTGATGCAGCCGGCCGGCTTCGTCGCGGAACCGCCGGGCCAGCGCGTTGTCCGGCACGATGCCGAGTCCCACCTCGTTCGACACCAACACCGTCGGCGCTGTCCGGTCCAGAGCCGTATCCAGCGCCGCGGCTGCGGCCTCCAGGTCCGCGTCGCCCAGCATCAGGTTGGTAAGCCAGAGCGTCAGGCAGTCGACCAGCACCGGCGCGTCGCCCGCAGCACGCATCGCGGCTGCAAGTTCCAGCGGCGCCTCGACCGTCCGCCACCCTGCGGCCCGCCGCGCCCGGTGTTCGGCGACCCGGACCCGCATCTCATCATCGAACGCCTGCGCCGTCGCGATATACATCCAGGGCGGCGGGAGTCGCATCACTAGGTCCTCGGCAAAGCGGCTTTTGCCCGACCGCGCGCCGCCCAGCACGAGGGTCAAATTGGCAACAGGCCGAGCATTCGATTGACAGGACAAGGGTGCGGACATACTGCAAGCGCGATGGTCCCGCCACCCGGCGCTTTTCCGGAGGGCGGGTTAAAAGGGAACGCGGTGCAACGCCGCGGCTGCCCCCGCAACTGTAAGCGGTGAGCCGTCCGTCGCATGCCACTGGGCAAGAACCCCGGGAAGGCAGGCGGACAGCGCGGTTCCGGTCGGGACCAGATCCGTGAGCCAGGAGACCTGCCATTCCTGAAGTAAGCGGCCGTAGGCTGCGCGCTTCACCTGAAGTAAGCGGCCGTAGGCTGCGCACTTCAAAGACGACGCGCGGCCGGGCGGGGTGCCTCGGCGGCGGCGATGCTGCGAGGCAGGCCTCGGGGCATCGACTTGCGGAGCTATGTCCCCGCAGGCGCTCGGCACCCCGTGCTTTGCTGCGACGCACCGGAGGCTGCCTTAATGACTGCGACACAACTCCCGACCCTGCACGTTTGCACGACATGCCGCGCCGGCCAGGTCCTAGCGGACACCGATCCACGGCCGGGCCAGATCATGCTCGACGCGGTCGCGGCCCTGCTCGATCCGCAGGCGCCCGCCGTCGCCCTGAAAGAGGTCGTTTGCCTGTCCAGTTGCGACCATGGCTGCGCGGCGGCCATCTCCGCGGCGGGCAAGTGGACCTATCTGCTCGGCCGGCTCGAGCCCAGCATGGCGGCGGACCTGCTGCGCTACGCCGAGACCTACGCGCGCTCTGCCACCGGTACGGTGCTGCCGTCCCGCCGCCCGGCCTCGCTCGCCCGCGTCGTGCTGGGCCGCATGCCGGATCTCACCCAGGCCCACGCCGTCCAAGGGCGCGCGGCATGAATACGGGGAAGATTCCGGCGACGGTAATTACCGGCTTCCTCGGCGCCGGTAAAACCACGCTGCTGCGCCACCTAATCGAGCACGCGGGCGGCCGCCGCCTGGCGATCATCGTGAACGAGTTCGGCTCGGTCGGCGTCGACGCGGACCTGCTGCGCGGGTGCGGCATCCCGGCCTGCGAGGAGGCCGACATCGTCGAGCTGGCGAATGGCTGCCTGTGCTGCACCGTCGCCGACGAGTTCCTGCCGGCCATGGAGGCGCTGCTGAACCGCGCCGACCCGCCGGAGCATATCGTCATCGAGACCTCCGGCCTCGCGCTGCCCAAGCCGCTGCTGAAGGCGTTCGGCTGGCCCAGCATTCGCTCCCACGTCACGGTGGACGGCGTGATCGCCGTGGTCGACGGCCCTGCGGTTGCCGCCGGCCGCTTCGCCGATGATCCGGCCGCCGTCGCGGCGCAGCGCCTGGCCGACCCGGGCCTCGACCATGACAATCCGCTGGCCGAAGTGTTCGAGGACCAATTGCAATCGGCGGACTTGGTGGTGCTGAACAAGGCCGACCTGCTCGACGCCGCCACGCTGGCGCGGGTGCGCGCGACGGTCGCCGCTGGGCTGCCGCGCGCAATCCGGACCGTGGCGGCACATGAGGGCCGGGTCGATCCGGCGATCGTATTGGGACTTAACGCGACCGCAGAGGACGATCTGACCGCGCGCCCATCCCATCACGACGCGGAGGATGGCGCGCACGAGCACGACGACTTCGAAAGCTTTGTCGTGGCAATCCCCGAGACGGACGCTCCCGACGCGCTGCTCGCCCGGCTGAAGGATGTGGCTGAGCTGCACAAGGTGCTGCGCATCAAGGGCTTCGCCGCGGTCCGGGGCAAGCCGCTGCGGCTGGCGATCCAGGGTGTCGGCGGGCGCTTTCGCAAGGAGTTCGACCGCGCCTGGGCTCCGGGCGAGGCCCGGCTCGGGCACCTCGTTGTCATCGGCGAGACCGGGCTCGATCGCGCCGCCATCGCTGCCGGCGTGACCGGCTGACGCCATGCACCTGCTGGTCCGCGAAACCCGCACGCTGGATGAGGACGAGGCCGCTTGCGAGCTCGGCCAGACCGCAGCCGACATCGTCGTGCTGTCGTTCTCGGACGCGGACCTGGGTGCGCTGGCGGGCGCTTGGCAGGCGATGTCGGACGCAACGCTTGGCGCGGCCCCGGGCGCGCCGGGCCCAACGCCCGCGAGCCTGCGGCTCGCGAGCCTCGGGCGGCTGCGGCACCCGATGTCGGTGGACCTTTATATCGAGCAGGTGCTGGCCCATGCCCGCTGCATCGTGGTGCGGCTGCTGGGCGGGTTGGACTATTGGCGCTACGGCGTCGAGGAGGTCGCGGCGCTGTGCCGGGTCCGCGGCACCGCGCTTGCCGTGCTGCCTGGAGATGGATTGGACGATCCGCGGCTTGCGGCGCTGTCCACGGTCGCACCCGGCGCGCTCACGCGGTTGGACGCCTGTTTCCGCCACGGCGGCCCGGCCAACATGGCCCGTGCGCTGCGGCTAGCGGCGCATTTGGCCGGCCTGTGCCCCGACACGCACGACGCCGCCGAGCCGATGCCGCAGCATGGCGTCCACACGTTGGACCTTGTCGAGAACCGGCCGCTCGCCGCGATCGTGTTCTACCGCTCGTACCTGCTTTCCGCCGATATCGCACCGATCGAGGCATTGACGTCGGCCCTTCGCGCGCGCGGGTTGGCGGTCGGCGCGCTCTATGTTCCCAGCCTGAAGGCGCCGGACAGCGCTGCCTACACCGCGGCGACACTCCGCGCCTGGCGACCTGCAGTCGTGCTGAACGCCACCGGTTTCAGCGCCCGGCAGGAGCAACCGAGCTCGTCCTCCTCCCTCTCCCCCCGGGAAAGGGCCGGGGTGAGGGTTGCCGCAGAAACTAAACCTTCGAGTGCTAGACAACCCTCACCCAATCCTCTCCCGGAGGGAGAGGGCTTAAGGAGCAGCAGCGGTTCGCCGCTCGATGCGCCGGGCGTGCCCGTACTGCAGCTCGTGCTGGTGGGGTCGTCGCGGGCGGCGTGGCAGGCGTCCTCGCGCGGCTTGTCGCAGGCCGACTTGGCTATGCAGGTCGTATTGCCCGAACTCGACGGCCGGCTGCTGACCGGCGCGATCTCGTTCAAGGACGCGGAGCCGGCGCAGGCAGCGCTGCAATACGCCCGCATCGTGCATCGCCCCGATCCGGACGGCATCGCGCTGGCGGCGGACCGCGCGGCGGGCTGGGTGCGCCTGGCCCAGACCCCACGCGCCGAACGGCAGATCGCCATCGTGCTGTCGGATTACCCCGGCGTCGGCGGGCAGCGCGGCCACGCGGTCGGCCTGGACAGTTTCGCCAGCCTGCATGCAATCCTGCACGATCTGCGCGATGCCGGCTTCACGACGGGCGAGCTGCCCGGCCAAGCCGCTCTGGTGGACGTGCTATGCCACGCGCCGCCCACGCCGATGCTGTCGCTTGCCGAATATCGGCCCCTATTCGCCAGCCTACCCGAAACCATCCAGGCCAGCGTCCGTGCAGCCTGGGGCGATCCATCGGACGATTTTACCCTCCAGCATCTATGCCTCGGCAACATAATCGTCGCGATCCAGCCGGACCGCGGCGGCGCCGACCCGGACGCAACGCTTGGCGCGGCCCGGCGCGCGTCGTATCACGACCCCGACCAGGTGCCCTGCCATGGATACATCGCCTTCTATCTTCGGCTGCGGGACGTGCACGCCATCCTGCATCTGGGCGCCCACGGGTCCTTGGAGTGGCTGCCCGGCAAGGCCGCCGCGCTATCGCCGTCTTGCCTGCCGCGCGCGCTGACCGGCGGCGTCCCGGTCGTGTATCCATTCATCGTCAACAACCCCGGTGAGGCCGCCGCCGCCAAACGCCGTGTCGGCGCCGTCACCATCGGGCACCTGACGCCGCCGATCGCCGACGCTGCAGCACACGGCGAGGCTATGGTGCTCGAACGCCTGATCGACGAGTATGCCGCTGCGGACGGTTTGGACTGCAGGCGCGGCGCGCTGCTGCGGCAGGAGATCCTCGAGCGTGCCGACGCCGCCGGGCTCCTGGCCGAAAGCGGCGCGACCCGGGACACCGCGGATGAAGACGCGCTGGCTCGCCTCGATGCTTATTTGTGCGACGTAAAGGATCTGCAGCTTCGGGACGGCCTGCATGTCTATGGCCGGCCGCCCTTGCAGCGCGACCGCATGCTGGACGCGCTGCGCCGGTCGAACCCAGGAACGGACGCGGCGGACCTCGACGCCTCGCCGGCTGCCGAACGCGCGGCACTGCTGGCGGCGTTGGATGGGCGTTTTGTGGCGCCGGGTCCTGCGGGCGCGCCGACACGGGGCAGGGCGGACGTGCTGCCGACCGGGCGCAACCTCGCCACCATCGACCCGCGCGGTATCCCGACTCGTTCGGCTCTGGCGCTTGCGGAACGCGCCGCGGCCGAGCTGCTGCGCCGCCACTTGCAGGACTACGGCGAGTGGCCACGCAGCTTGGTCATCGACGTTTGGGGCAGCGCCAGCATGCGCACCGGGGGCGAGGACCTGGCGCTCGCCTTCGTACTGCTCGGCGCCCGGCCGGTCTGGGATGCGGGATCGGCCCGGGTGAGCGGGTTCGAGGTGCTGCCGATCGCTGTGCTCGACCGGCCGCGCGTGGATGTGACGTTGCGCATCTCCGGCCTGTTCCGGGACGCGTTCCCCGGCCAGGTAGCGCTGTTCGACAACTTGGTGCGGGCGATCGCCGGGCGCGACGAGGCTGCGGACTGGAACCCGCTCGCGGCAGCAGCGCGCGGCCTGGCGGGCGCGGCGCGGCGCCAGGCGACCACGCGCATTTTCGGAGCGCCGGCCGGCCGGTACGGCACGGGCGGCTTGTCTAGCGATGCATATCTTGCCGCCTCCGCCGGCGCCTATGGCCAAGGTCTGGATGGCGCACCCGATCCGGACGGCCTTGCCGCGCGCGTAGGCGCCGCCGATGCCTTCGTGCATCAGCAAGACCACGCCGAGATCGACCTGTTGGACAGCACGGAACACGCGGCGCACGAGGGCGGGTTCGCCGCCGCGGCCGCTGCGTTGGGCGGAACGCCGGCGCTCTATCACCTCGACACCTCCCGCCCTGATGCGCCGCGGGCGCGAACGGTGGCGGAGGAAGTCGCCCGCGTCGTGCGCGGCCGCGCCGCCAACCCGCGCTGGATCGAGGGCATGATGCGCCACGGCTACCGCGGCGCCGCCGAGATCGCCCGCGGCATCGAGGCGCTGCACGGTTTTGCGGCGACGCTGCCCGGCCGGTTCGATGCGCAGTTCGACCTGCTGTTCGACGCGACGCTGGGCACGCCGGAGGTCGACGCCTTCCTGCGCGCCGCAAATCCCGACGCCCGTGCCGCGCTGGCCGCCCGCTTCGCCGACGCGCAGGCCCAAGGGCTTTGGCACCCGCGCCGCAACAGCGGGCCGGAGGCATGACCATGCAGCGGGGTTGGTGCCCCAGCCTGTATGAGCCGATGGCGACCGGCGATGGCCTGCTGGTCCGCGTGAAGCCGCCAACGGCGCGCCTGTCCAGCGCCGCCCTTCGCGCCCTGGCCGACGCCGTGGCGCGGTGCGGCAACGGTGTCGTCGAGCTGACCCGGCGCGGCAACCTTCAAGTCCGCGGCCTGTCTGCTTCCGGCGTTCCTGGCTTCGCGGCGGCGATGGCCGCGGCTGGGCTCGCCGACCCCGATCCGGCCGTCGAACGCCGCCGCATCGTCATGCCGCCGCCGCTCGCGGGCGACGATCCGGCCGTGGCGACAGAAGCCGTCGCGCTGGCCGAGGCGATCGAGGGCATCGTCCCGCAGGGCCTGCCGCCAAAGTTCTGCATCGCGATCGACGGCGGCGGCGCGTTGGCCGGCGCACCCGCCGCCGATATCGTAATCCGCCTTGATCGCTGGCCGTTCCCAGCGGATACGCTCGTCTCAGTGCAGCGGCAGTTAACCGCCGCGGCCGGACAAGCACGCGGCGCTGTCCAACCGGCCTGCGCTCCCGAAACGGCGATCGGCTTCCATCGGTATATCAACGGATCGCAAGGCGCGTTCGGGCTGGGCCTGCCGTTCGGACAGACGGACCCGGCTGGGCTGCGGCGGCTTGCCGATCTCGCCGACCGCTTCAGCGAAGGCACGGTCCGCACCAGCCCGTGGCGCGCAATGCTGCTGGGCCGTGTTCGCGCCTATGACGTGCCGGCCCTGCAGCGGGCAGCGGCCGAATGGGTCACCGATCCCGCCGACCCGCGTCTTCGCATCACCGCCTGCATCGGCAGCCCCGGCTGTGACCGTGCCACGGTTCCCGCCCGCGCCGACGCTGCCCGGCTGGCGGCGCTCGGGGCAGGGGGGCCGCTCCACATTTCCGGCTGCGCCAAGGGCTGCGCCTTCACAGGCGGCCCTGCGCTCGTCGGCGCTGCCGGGCGTTATAGCCGGGTCGATAGCTGGCGTGCGGGCGCGACGCCGGCGCCCCAGGGCCTCACGCTGACGGAGGCGGCGGCATGAGCGGACGCGACTACATCCGGGATGGCGCGGCGATCTATGCCCGGTCCTTTGCCACCATCCGGTCCGAGGCCGACCTGTCCCGCTTCGACACCGCAGAGGCCCGGGTCGCCGTACGGCTCGTCCACGCCTGCGGCATCGTCGGCATTACCGAAGACATCGAGTTCAGCCCCGGTTTTGCCGCCACCGCCCATACGGCGTTGCTGGCCGGCTGCGCCATCCTGTGCGACACCAAGATGGTCGCGCACGGCATCACCCGCGCCCGCCTGCCCGCCGACAACGCCGTCATCTGCACGCTGGACGCGGCCGAAACGCCCGCCATCGCCGCGCGCATCGGCAATACGCGCTCCGCTGCAGCGCTGGAGCTGTGGCGTCCGCACCTTGCCGGCGCAGTGGTCGCCATCGGCAACGCCCCCACGGCGCTGTTCCATCTGCTCGACCTACTCGACGCCGGCGCGCCGTTTCCGGCCGCAATCATCGGCATGCCCGTCGGCTTCGTCGGCGCGGTCGAATCCAAGCAGGCGCTAGCGGCATACGGGCGGGTGCCATTCGCGACCGTCCATGGCCGCCGCGGCGGCAGCGCAATGGCGGTCGCTGCCGTCAACGCCCTCGCCAGCGAGCGCGAATGAGCCACTCGGCGCAAACGGGCACGCTGCAGGTCGTCGGAATGGGTCCGGGTAATCCAGACCTTGTCACCCTGCGGGCCGCGCGCATCCTGGCCACCGCAAAAACCGTCGCGTTCTTCGCCAAGCGAGGCCGCCCCGGCCATGCCCGCACCATCGCGGCCACGCACCTCAACCCCGCCGCCGAGGAGCTGCGCTTCGAATACCCCTATACCACCGAGATCGATGTCGACGATCCGCGCTATGAGCCCGGCATCCGCACATTTTACGAAACGGCTGCCGGCATCGTCGCGGCCAGGCTGGATGCCGGGCAGGACGTGGCGCTGCTGTGCGAGGGCGATCCGTTCTTCTACGGCTCCGCCATGTATGTGTTCGACCGGCTGCGTGCCACCTATGCCACCGCCGTGACGCCGGGGATCACCAGCATGAGCGGCTGCTGGGCGCAGGCGCGGCTGCCGATGACCCACGGCGACGACGTGCTGACGGTGCTGCCCGGCACGCTCGACTCCGAAAGCCTCGCCGCCCGGCTCGCCAGCAGCGATGCCGCGGTCATCATGAAGGTAGGACGCAACCTGCCGAAGATACGCGCGGCGCTGCAATCCGCTGGCCTTACCGACCGCGCGGTCTATGTCGAGCGCGGCACCATGCAGGACGGTCGCATGATGCCGCTGGCGAGCTTCGCCGAGGACCGCGCGCCATACTTCTCCCTGGTCCTGGTTCCTGGCCGGCAACGGGCGCGATGAGCGGGCGGCTCACCATCGTCGGCCTCGGCCCAGGTGCGGCGGCAATGCAGACCCCGCAGGCGACGGCTGCATTGGCTGGGGCAACCGATCTCGTAGGCTATGCGACCTACCTCGACCGTGTGCCCCATCAGCCCGGCCAAAACCGCCACGCCTCCGACAACCGGGGCGAGCTCGACCGCGCGCGCCATGCGCTGTCGCTCGCCGCTGCCGGGTACAACGTCGCCGTGGTATCGTCCGGCGACCCCGGGGTGTTCGCGATGGCGAGTGCGGTGTTCGAGGCCATGGACCACGGCGACCCTGCATGGCGCGCGCTCGACGTCGTCGTCGTGCCCGGCATATCGGCCATGCTCGCCGCCGCAGCCCGGCTTGGCGCGCCGCTCGGGCACGACTTCTGCGTGCTTTCACTGTCGGACAACCTCAAGCCGTTCGAGGTGGCGTTGGCCCGGATCGCCGCCGCCGCCACCGCTGGGTTCGTGATCGCGTTGTATAACGCCGTGTCCCGCGCCAGGCCCTGGCAACTCGGCGCGGCGCTGGACGCGCTGCGCCCCATCCTGCCCGCCGTAACCCCCGTGGTGCTGGCGACCGCAGTTAGCCGGGCGGACGAGCGGATCGAGGTCACCACGCTGCGCGACGCCGATCCGGCCCGCGCCGACATGCGGACGCTGGTGCTGATCGGCTCCGCTGCGACCCGGCGGATCGACCGTGACGACGCGCCGCCGTGGCTCTATACGCCGCGCTTCCACGTGGCGGCGACATGATCCAGCCAGGCCATCGCAGCGGCGGCATCGGGCACGGTCTCTCCCAACGGAGGGGGCGGGCGCGCGACCATCACGACCCGCACGCCCAGCGCCCGCGCCGCCGCCAGCTTCGGTGCGGTCGCCGCACCGCCGGAATTCTTGGTCACCAAAATTTCGGTCTCCTCCTGCTGCAGCAGGCGATGCTCGTCGTCCTCCCGAAACGGCCCGCGCGCCGTCAGGTAACGGGCCGTCAGCGGCAGCAGGGCAGGGTCCGGAGGCTCGACGCTGCGGACCAGATAGCTGTGCCAAGGCATCAGGGCGAAAGGCGCCAACTCCTGCTGCCCAATCGTCAGGAACACCCGGCGCGGCTTGGCGCCGAGCGCCAGCGCGGCGGCCGGCATGTCCGCCGCCTCGGTCCATCGGTCGCCGGGGCACGGTGTCCATGGCGGGCGCAGCACGGTCAGCAACGGCACGCCGGCCATGGCGGCAGCCGCCACGGCATTGCGGCTGATCTGTGCCGCAAATGGGTGCGTGGCGTCGATCAGCGCTGCGATTTCGTGCGCTCGCAGATATTCTGCCAGCCCGCCGACGCCGCCAAACCCGCCGCGCCGCGCAGGAATGGCCGGCAGCACCGGCGCCCGCGTGCGCCCGGCGAGCGACAGCACCGGCCGTATCCGCCTGTCGCCCGCCAACGCGGCGGCGATGGCCGAGGCCTCGGTCGTGCCGCCGAGGATCAATACCCGCATCGGGTTACGAAAGCATGAACCCGCCCTGGCTGGCCATACTCGGCGTGAACGAGGACGCCGTGCTGTCACCGGCGGCCCGCACGTTGCTTGGCGATGCAGCCATGGTCGTGGGCGGCGCACGGCATCTGGCGTTGGCGGACGAGCTGATCCGCGGCGAGCGCCTGGTTTGGCCCAGCCCGCTCGCCGCCTCGCTCGACGCCATCATGGCGTGCCGCCCCCGCCCGGTCGCGGTGCTCGCATCCGGCGACCCGTTCTGCTACGGCGTCGGGAGCACGCTCGCCGCTTTGGTGCCCGCCGCCGAGCGCCTGTGCATCCCGGCGCCGTCGTGCCTCGCGCTGGCCTGCGCCCGGCTCGGCTGGGCCTTGCAGGACTGCGCCGTGATCTCGTTCTGCGGTCGCCCGCTCGCCCCGATCGCACCGCTGCTGCAGCCGGGCGCGCGCATCCTGGCGCTCTCGGCCGATGCCGGCACGCCGGGCCTGGTCGCCACATTGCTGCAGGCGCGCGGCTTCGGACCCTCGGTCCTGCACGTGCTGGAGGCGCTGTCCGGCCCGAACGAGCGCATACGCAGCACGACAGCCGCCTGGTTCCGCCTGGCCGACATCCATCCGCTGAACCTGCTGGCGATCGAGGTCGCAGCGGCACCTGGCGCGCAGCCGATCCCGCTCACCAGCGGCCTGTCCGACGCACTGTTCGAGCATGATGGCCAGATCACGAAACAGGAAATCCGCGCCATCACCCTCGCGGCCCTGGCGCCCCGGCGCGGCGAGCGGTTATGGGACATCGGCGCAGGCTCCGGCGCCATCGGCATCGAATGGATGCTGCGTCACCCGGCCAACCAGGCCATCGCGGTCGAGCGTCACCCCGAACGCGCCGCCCGTGTCGCGCGCAACGCCGTTTCGCTGGGCGTGCCGCATCTGCACGTCACCGGCGTTCCGGCCCCGGTCGCGCTGGCCGGCCTGCCGCGGCCGGACGCGGTGTTCATCGGCGGCGGCGCGCATGACCCCAGCGTCATCGACACCGCCTGGGCCGCCCTGCCGCCAGACGGCCGCTTGGTCGCCAACTCCGTCACCGTCGAGACCGAGGCCGCCCTGCTGGCCGCTCGCGCCCGGCTCGGCGGCACGCTGTCGCGCTTGTCGGTCGAGCGGCTGGACCGCATCGGCGGCATGCACGCCTACCGCCCGGCCATCACGGTCACGCAGTGGCACGCGGTGAAACCGTGATCGTCGCTGGCCTGGGCTTCCGGCGCGGATGCCCGGCGGCCGACATCGTGCAGCTGGTCCGCATGGCGCAGGACCGGGCAGGATGCACCGTGGGTTTGCTCGCCGCGCCGGATTGGAAGCGCGGCGAGGCGGGACTGCACGACGCCGCGAGCCGCCTGGGCCTGCCGGTCACCTTCATCGCGCCTGCCGCATTGGCCGCCGTGCAGCCGCTTTGTCCCACCCGGTCCGCCGTCGCCGAACGCGAGACCGGCGTTGCCTCGGTGGCCGAGGGCGCGGCGCTGGCGGCCTCCGGCGGCCGTTTGCTGCTGGCGCGCATCACGAATAGCGGCGTGACCTGCGCCCTCGCGAGACCATGACGATACATTTCATCGGCGCTGGGCCGGGCGCCGCCGACCTCATCACCCTGCGCGGGCGCGACCTGCTGGCGCGCTGCCCGGTATGCCTCTACGCCGGGTCGATCGTGCCGCCGGCCATGCTGGCGCACTGCGCAGCCGGCACCCGGTTGATGGACACCGCACCGCTGTCGCTCGACGCCATCGAGGCCGAGTTCGCCGCCGCCCATCATGCCGGGCAGGACGTGGCGCGGCTGCACTCCGGCGACCTGTCGATCTACAGCGCCGTCGCCGAACAGCTTCGCCGGCTGGACCGGCGCGGCATACCCTGGACCCTGACCCCCGGCGTCCCGGCCTTTGCCGCCGCCGCAGCGGAGCTGGGCGCAGAGCTCACGGTCCCCGAGGTCGCGCAAAGCGTGATCCTGACGCGGCTGCCGGGCCGCGCCTCCGCGATGCCGCCGGGCGAAACGCTGGCCGCCTTTGCCGCAACTGGTGCCACGCTCGCGATCCACCTCGCCATCGACAAGCTTGCCTCGATCGTAGCGACGCTTACGCCGTTCTATGGCGCGGATTGCCCGGTCGCGATCGTGGTGCGCGCGACCTGGCCCGACCAGCGCATCCTAAGGGGCACGCTGTCCAGCATCGTCGCGGTTCTCGCCACCGACCCGGCCGAGCGGACCGCGCTTATCCTTGTCGGCCGCGCGCTCCGGCCCGCCGAGTTCCGTGAGAGCGCGCTCTATGATCCGGATTATATCCGCCGGTTCCGCGGAGCTGAGGCGTGAACCCGGTCGAACCCCGATCGGCCCATCAGCACCCCGTTCCGGTCGAACAGCACGACCTCCAGCGCCGTGTCCGCCCCGGCCAATACCTCCGCCGCGGTGGCCCAGGCTGCGCGTGCGACCACATCGCCGAGCGGCACGCCCTGATCCGCGGCGGCGGCAAACGCCTCGGCAACGGTGTTCGCGCCCGCGATCCGGCCGGCCAAGCCTTGGTCCATGACCAACGCCGCGAGTGCCGCCAGGTCGGCCGAGCCGTGCTTGGAATGCAGGTCGAGCCGTCCCTGCGCCAGCTTGGTCATCTTGGCGACGCCGCCCGCGATGGTGACGCGCGGCACCGGATGGCGCCGCAAGTACTTCAGCAATGCGCCGGCGAAGTCGCCCATCTCCAGCAGCGCCGTCTCGGGCAGGCCGTGCAGCGCCTGGACCGCCGCCTCCGACGCGCTGCCGGTGCTGCCCGCTACGTGATCGAGGCCGATGGCGCGCGCGACGTCGATGCCGCGGTGAATGGTATCGATCCAGGCGGCGCAGGAATACGGCACCACGATCCCCGTCGTGCCCAGGATCGACAGTCCGCCGACGATGCCCAGCCGGCCGTTCAGCGTCTGCGCCGCCAGCGTCTCGCCGCCGGGGACCGACAGCTCGACGACCAGGTTGGGTGCGGCGGAAACCTCGCCCAGCGCGGCGCGGATCATGGCGCGGGGCACCGGGTTGATCGCGGGCTCGCCGGGCGGGATCGGCAGGCCGGGGCGGGTCACGGTCCCGACGCCAGGGCCGGCTCGGAATTGCACGCCGCTGCCGGGCGACCCGGCGGACACGCGGGCGAATACCAGCGCGCCGTGGGTCACGTCCGGGTCGTCACCGGCATCCTTTACGACACCAGCAATGGCAAAGCCCGGGGCCAGCGACGTCTCGGCCAGGGTGAACGACACGCGCTGCCCGCGCGGCAGGCCGATCTCGACCGGGTCCGGGAACTCGCCGGTCCGCAGCGCCGTGAATGCAGCCTTGGCCGCCGCCGTGGCGCAAGCCCCGGTCGTCCAGCCCCGGCGCAGCGGACGCAGCTCTTCCACGCGACGCAGTATAGGGATGATGCGCCGTGACGCCGAGGGGTCTCGTTATCGGTGCGCCACGATCCGGCTCCGGCAAGACGACGATAACCTTGGCGCTGATCGCCGCCCTGCGCCGCCGGGGTGTGGCGGTGCGGGCGGCGAAGTCCGGCCCGGACTACATCGATCCCGCCTTCCACGCCGTCGCCAGCGGAGCGCCGGTGCCGAACCTCGATAGCTGGGCGATGCCGCCGCCGCTGCTCGATGGCCTGGCGCAGCGCGCCGGCGCAGGGGCCGCGCTGCTGGTGGTGGAGTCCGCCATGGGCCTGTTCGACGGCGTTGCTGGCCCGCCGGGACGCACGGGTGCCGCGGCGGACCTCGCGGCGCGGCTGCACTTGCCGGTGCTGCTGGTGCTCGACGTATCCGGCCAATCGCAGACCGCCGCCGCCGTGGCCCGCGGCTTTGCAACCCATGATCCGGCCGTCGCCGTCTGCGGCGTCGTGCTGAACCGGGTCGGCAGCGAGCGGCACCGGCTCGGCGCCAGCGCCGCCATAGAGGCGGTCGGCATTCCGGTGCTGGGCGCCCTGCCGCGCGACCCGGCGCTGACCTTGCCGGAGCGGCATCTGGGCCTGGTGCAAGCCTTCGAGCATCCCGACCTCCTGGTCCTCCTGGACCGCCTGGCCGACATCGCTGAGCAGCACTTGGAGCTGGACGCAATCCTGCGTCACGCTGCGCCGCTTGCGTCCGCCATTCCGTCCGCCTTGGGCCTGCCGCCGCCGGGCCAATGCATCGCGCTGGCCGCCGACGCGGCCTTCAGCTTCGTTTATGCCCACCTTATCGACGGCTGGCGCGCCGCCGGGGCCGAGATCGTCCGCTTTTCGCCCTTGGCCGGTGAGGCGCCGCCCGACTGCTGCGACGTCTGCTGGCTCCCGGGCGGCTATCCCGAGCTGCACGCCGCCCGGCTGGCCGCCGCCGGGGCCTTCATGGCTGGCCTGGCCCGGTTCGCCCAAACCCGGCCGGTGCACGGCGAGTGCGGCGGCCACATGGCGCTCGGGCAGGGGATCGAGGACGCGTCCGGCGCCCGCCACGCGATGGCCGGCCTGCTCAGCCATGAGACCAGCTTTGCCCGCCGCAAGATGAACCTCGGCTACCGCGAAGCGACGCTGCTCGCCGACTCGCCGATCGGCGCCGCCGGCACTGCGGTCCGCGGGCACGAGTTCCATTATGCCAGCACGGTCGATCCCGGCACGGACGCGCCGCTCGCCGCCCTGCGCGACGCCGCAGGCCGCAGCCTCGGCACGGCCGGCGGCCGACGCGGCCATGTCACCGGCAGCTTCTTTCATGTGATAGCGCCGGCTGCCTGACGCCGCGCGCCTCGGGATTGTTGCTTAATCAAATCTTATGGCGAGTTGACGTATAAAAAAGTTAACCTGTGATTGCGATCGTTCCTGGCGGTGTTTAGCGTAGCCGAGGGTCGCGGCGGCACCAGCCGTCGGCCCAGGCCAAACACCATGGCGGGTCAACCGCCGCAGCACGAGGGAACGAATGCCGATGACGCGCCGATTTGACAAGAACTGGGCCTGGACCTGCTCGCTTGCCCTCGGCTGCGGGGTGGCCCTCGCGGCCCCCGCAGCGCACGCCGCGACCGCTTGCAACACTGGCGCCGTCCAGGGCTTGGCGGGCCGCGGGGTCACGATCGTGTCCGCCACCGCGGTCGTTGCGGCCGGGACAACCCCCGCCTTTTGTGACGTGCTGGGCCAGGTCAACACCAGCGGCGGCAACGCGCCGCCGGGTTCGGCCGGGTTCGAGCTGCAGCTTCCGGACAATTGGAACAAGAAATTCCTGTTCTATGGTGTCGGCGGCTTGGCGGGGTCGACCTATGCCGACTTCGCGGCCAACCCGGTGGACCGTGCCGGGGCACTCGCGAAGGGCTACGCCACCGCGATCACCGACGAGGGCCACCTTGCCGGCAACACGAATGCGAGCTGGGCGCTGCTCGCGCCGGGCAAGCCGGACGAGGCGAAGCTCGCCGACTACTACTACCGCGCTACCCACGAGGTGACCGTCGCCGGCAAGCGCCTCACCGAGCGGTTCTTTGACAGCCAGAAGATCACCCAGGCGTATTTCGACGGCTGCTCCAACGGCGGGCGGCAGGCCCTCGTTGAGGCGACGCAGTTTCCGGCCGATTATGACGGCATCATCGCCGGCGACCCGTTCTTCGATATCCGCTCCGTCCTGGGAGCGGTGCGGTTGGCGAAGCAGCAGCTTTCACCGGAGAACTACATTCCGGCGACGCTGCTGCCGGTGGTGGACGCCGCGATCAACGCGAGCTGCGTCAAGGTGGACGGGGTGGATGATGGGCTGATCCAGAACCCGGCCGCCTGCTCGTTCGACCCATACAGCCTGGTCTGCAAAGCCGGGCAGGAGACCGGCTGTTTGAGCACGGGGCAGGCCGACACGCTCAATGCCTATTTCAGCCCGATCCGCAACGCGGCCGGCGGGCTGGTGTATCCCGGCTTCTCCGTGAGCAACCTGTCCACGAGCGCGACGGGGCCGCTGACCGGCGGCGGGGCCGACGTTTGGACCACGGGCCTAGTCCCGCCTACGGACTTCACGGCAGCCGAGCCCTGGGGCAACGCCGGGTTCAGCCCGGCCCCGGCCGGCTATCAGTTTGGCGACCACATTATCCAGAGCATCGTCACGCAGAAGCCAAAGTACAATATCCGCAACTATCCGGTTTCGACCGACGGGTATATCGACGGCGACGCGCTCGCCACGTTCGACGCGCGGACGGCGGGGGGTGTTGCGACCGACCCGGCCGGCTATGGCCGCTTCATCCAGCGCGGCCGCAAGCTGATCATCTACCACGGCTACAGCGACCCGGCGCTGACGCCGTTCCGCACCATCGGGCTGTATGAGCAGTTGGCGGCCAACGCCGGCGGCTACGACAAGCTGCAGCGCTCGGTGCGGCTGTTCATGGTGCCGGGCATGCAGCACTGCATCGGCGGCCCGGGGCCGAACGTGTTCGACACGCTGACCCCGCTGGAGAACTGGGTGGAGCAGAACGCGGCGCCTGCGAGCATCCCGGCGGCGCATTACGTGAACAACGATCCGACGAAGGAGGTGGATCGGACGATGCCGCTCTGCCCGTATCCGACGCAGGCTACGTTTAGTGGGTCGGGGGATGTTAACACGGCTGCGAGCTGGAGCTGTGCGCCGAATGAGTTGCTGCTGAAGGTGGGGCCGAATGGGGCGCAGGCTGGGTTGAGCGGAGAGTAGGAGGCAGTATCACTTCAACTGCGGCTCGGTCTTTAAGAAGCGTCCGGTGCGCTTGGTCAGAGCGCACCGGATAGCTAAACCTAATTTCCATTTTCAGGCCGTGTAGGGCTGGCATTTTAAAGGCTGTTCCAGCCCCATCGGTACTGTGGGTCGGTTTTGCGCTTCGTATCTGGCCCGGCTAGCCACTGCCGCGCTACAAGGCATGTGTTCTGGAAGTCTGGCGTGCCCATACAGTTTCCTGGCTTTCGCTTGCTACGCTCGCCCGTCCAATACTCCGCTCCTAACCGGGCATCACCGGCGAGTGTTGCAAACCAGTGTTCCCACGTAGTTCGATTGGCGCGCCCTTCCTGGAAAGACTGCGACTGTTCGTCCGGCAGCACACTGTTTATTGGGGGCTTCACCGACGATGCGCCTGGTGTGTTAGAGGTCGTAGCTTGTAGGACAGGTTTTACGCGCGCGGGCGGGGCAGGAAGTAAGGCCTCGGCGGTTTGGGGCACCGATGGCGTCGGCTCGTCCAGCAGTTTCCCTCCCATTGCGATAACCTCGTCGGTGCTTAACCACGCCATGCTGCCCGGTGGCGTAGTTACCATTTTGCCAACGATTGCGGCTGGAACACCGAGGTCGGAAGCACTACGGGCCATGGTAGTCGTCATGGCCATTGAGCCCATGGTCTCCCGCGACTCTAACGACGCACTGTGTACGCCTATCTGCGAGCTTGGGAAAAACATCTTGGACGGACTTGCCGCGAACACGAGGAAGCAACCGGACGCGCACATCTCACCTGCACCAATTATCACGGGAATACGATATCGGCTGACAACAGCGGCGAGGCTCTCACTTGCGAGGATGTTACCACCCCTCGAGTATAGGCTCAGTCCGAACCTTATCGCTCGTGAGGACGCGAGGATTTCACTAACTAAACGCTCGGCGTCGCCGGTGCGATTGTCTTCGGCACCAACGATGATAGTAAAGTCATCTATGGTCGTGCTAGTGAATGCCATCGCCAGGCTATTTCCAGGGATGGAAAACGCGACAAAGGTCAGCCCAACTGCGAGACAGCGCGCGGTGATTCTGATTTGTGTCGTCGTTGCAGCGACAACTGCAGCCGTAATTGAGTGTGTGTTGAACATGGGAGTTTTCCGTGTTGAAAGTACCTGGCCGCGATTGCGAGATCTCGTTCTAAACGTGCAATAAATGATCTAGAGATTAATAATCAATTCCGCATGCCACGATTTGTTTGTTTTTGTTGACATCGTATCATTGGCTAAGGGCCTTACGCCCAGGCGGCGTCACACCAAGGTCGTAACTGAACTTCTTCCTCTCGCCCCGAAAACTTTCAGCCGTGGCAGCGCTGCCGCTAAACCTACGTAGTCGAACTTTCCATTGATGTGGCGAGACTGACTGGTACCGGCGAGTATTCTCGGTCTATAAATACAGCTAAGCAGACTTTCTAAACCAGGATACGGCGCGCTCTAGCGCGGAGCCACGTTCCCGGATAGCCCGGAAGGCAGGGGGCAGCCCGACATGACGTGGCCGGGTATTGTTTCAGTCTGAATTCTGCAATTCGGCTCTTACAAAGGCAGCATCTAGTCGTGATCGAATAACTTCCGCATCCTTCTCGGCCTCAAGCAGTTCGCCTCGGATTTGATCGAGCTTCGCCCAATACGCGTCCCATAATTCAACCCCCGCTGCCTCGCGAAGAAGGACAGATGAGCTTGCCACCGTTTTCGACTCCGCTTCGAACACAGAAAGTCGCTCGACTCGTTGCGCGACGTTTTGAATGCCTCTTCGAGTAGGGGAGCCGGGTGCATTGCCTGTCATCCACTTACGCCAATCCGCTGCGCCTTCGGATTGGTTGCAGGTGCCACACGAGGGAACAAGATTGTCTGGGGTGTGGAAGTGCCCAGATGGTCGCCCGCCTTTCACAAGCCCACGGAAATGGTCACTGTCCGTAGCGAGGGCGCCGCAGTAGACACATTCACCAGGTTTGATCCCCGCTCGCTCAAAAAGCTCCCGCTGTTTTTGAGGATCAACGTACCGAGGAATGATCGCGTGAACAAAAGCGTGCGCTAACGAGGTCATTCTGCCGCTTATTCTCGGTCTGGTCGACATTTCCAACCGCTTTCAGCTAGCGAGCTTCCCCCTCGTAGAGGGCCTGATTTGTTGCAAATTTACCAAGAGCAACGCCGATAATATTCACCATGTCCTCGGTACACCAAATCATTTGAAACAGCCCAGCAGCTTCCAAACCGAGACATCACCCGTGACCGCCTGAATTAGACTGCTCGAAGAAACTGATATACTCGATGATATAGAGGAGTAGTTGGCGGAGAGAGTGGGATTCGAACCCACGGTACGCTTGCACGCACACACGCTTTCCAAGCGTGCGCCTTAAGCCGCTCGGCCATCTCTCCTGCGCGGCGGCATCAATAACACCGCCGGGCGATCATGCA
>JAABUM010000350.1_pt1 | contig 85721 bp, 75 predicted proteins | sample 5559161 | NCBI WGS metagenome assembly JAABUM01 (sample SAMN10711868, study PRJNA513369) | rock metagenome | isolation source: Antarctica rocks | place: Antarctica: Victoria Land, Siegfried Peak nord
CTGGTACAACCGTAAACGCCTACATTCTGCACTGGGATATATGTCCCCCGAGGAATTTGGAAGAAACTTAAACAAACAAATTATTGCAGCTTAACTAAATGTCCATTTTATTGTTGCAAGTCCAGTATAGCCGTTCCATTCGTCAGAAACTACGATAGCACCCTTTTCTACTAAATTTTCAATTATAGGCTTTAAAGTGGTTGCTTTAGTATCAGGGATAACCTTAGTAACAACTTGGTTGCCGTTTTCAACCATTCCAAAAACGGGAGTTTTATCTTTTACACTTCTGCCTTGTGCTTCATTTACTCTTTTAGATTTATGACGGTTTTTGTTTTTCCCTCCTAAGAACGATTCATCAGCCTGGATAACACCGTCAAATTTTACATCTGTTTTAGCCTGAAAGTTACTACGTAAACGGCTAAGGACAAACCATGCAGATTTTTGAGTAATACCTAAATCTTTACCTAATTGAATGCTGCTAATACCTTTTTTGTGAGAAGTGAAAATATAAATAGCAATAAACCATTTACGCAAAGGAACATGTGAGCCTTCAAACATAGTTCCAACGGTTACAGTAAAGCGTTCGCGGCAATCTTTGCATTTATATAGCCCTTTAAATTCACCTTTGGTTTTCAGCTTGTAATGGCTTTCGTGAACAGAACTACAATGAGGGCAAACAGGTTTACCGTCCCAACGTAAATCTTCTAAAAACAAACGGCAGGCGTTATCATCTGGCAACACCTGCAACATGTGAACGAAAGATTTAAAAGCGGTTGTTTTTGTAGCGGTTTCCATACCTTTGTGTTATTATGTATCAAATATAAAAAGAATAATTGGTACATCCAAATATATAGTTATCAAATTTAAAATGACTCTTTGCTATTGTAATTTTCTACATTTTGATTTTTATCATCTTGTTTTGGTATTATATCCTTCCATTAAATAATATTATTCATTAGCCACTATTATCGGTTTTGATAATGGAGGACAATCAACTGAAGCATTTTTTAGGATGATAGCTGATCGGAAGGGTTGAATATTGATATTATTGATATAATTGTTATTATATACATCAATGCCACTTGTATTAAACGTTTTTGCAGTGTTGGTTGTGTTGTATAGGAAGCTGAGGAAGCTGTCGGGGTTGGTGACGGTGGCCTCTACCTGCTCAAGGCGGATGTTGTCCAGGTACACCGGCGAAGGCTGCGCGGGTACGTCAAATACAATACTTGCGTTACCCTCACTGGCCATGGACACCAGCAAAAATGCCTTCTCTGCCCTTACCGCACCGATTGTGGCCGACTGCCTTGCTGACAGCTCGGCATAGCCGCCAGTGCTTTGGCGCAAGTAGGCCGTTACCGCCTTGTGGCTGTCCCCGCCCAGCATACTGAAGCTAAGCCGGTAAGCCTTCCCTGCCGTTACCGCACCCATGCCGATCACCACCGAGCCATAGCCCGGTCTGTCCGTTGTTGAAGAGAACGATACCTTCAGCGCACCGCCGTCCAAATGGCCGCTGTCCCAGCCTGCCGTGCAGTTGCCCGCCGCGGAGTAGGCGTATAGCCCCCCCGTGTTGCCCTCGAACTTGCCGTTGGCGTATTGGTTGCCGCCCGTTACCTTGGTTACTATGTAGGCCGGGACCGTATGGCCAGGAGCTGCGGAACTGCCGTCCTTGCCGTACAATGCCTTCCAACTCTCCACACTCAGCGTCTGGTAGCCATAAATACCGTTTACCTGCTGCAGCACTCCAATGGTCAGGTCGTTGTCCAACGGACGGTAGTAATAGTTATTATCAAACGTGCCGAAGCCTGCGATGTCATTGTCCTTGGTCTTGTATTCTGCCGAAAGCTGGCCGGTTTGTTTGGCAAACAGCACGTTGCCCGTTACCGTACAATTATAGATAGGCTTGTTCGCCGCCACGTTGTCGTGCTCCATCACCAGTTGGGTCAGGCCGTTGTTGTACAGTATGTTCTGTTTGATCGCAATATCGTGCGCGTTGTGCACGTATATCCCGTAAGTGGCGCAGTTTGCCACCGTGTTGCCAGACACTTCTACCTGCCCGGCATTGTCATCGATGTAAATGCCGTGCACATAAGCCTTGTTGGGGTTGTCCGTGCCGCCCGGTGCGCCAATACCGTTCAAAATGATATTGCCCGTTACCACCCTGCCCGTGTTTTGCGGCGCGTTCGCCCCGTTGTTCCAGGTATAGATACCGCCGCCGTCGTCCTTGACAAAGGCAAAGTTGCTGACCACGTTGTTCTTGACCGTTACGTTGTTGCCGCTAAAGTTTAGCGGGACATAGCCCGTACTGTCGATCGTGTTGTTTTCGATCAGGTTATTGTCCCCGCTGATAGTTACCCCTTCGTACGTGCCGTCCCCGCCACCGCCCATCCCGGCGTAAACGCCCGTCGCCCTGACCTGGTTGCCCCTTAACACTGTGTTGTTCCCATTGTTCACGCCGATCGCGTTGCTTGCCGTATGGGCTATCGTACTGTTTTCCACAATCAGTCCGTCCGTGCCCGTGACATCAACTCCGTCCCTACCCGAAAACAGAACCTCGCAGCTGCTGATATGAATGTTTTGGGAAGAGGATATATCAAAGGCACTTACCGCGGCACCGCTCAGCCGCAGGTTTTCAAAGCTCAGGTTGCTTTGGCCAGTAACCCGTACCAGCGTCTCTATGACCCCTGCCCGTACCTGGCTGTTGTTCGGGTCGCCTACCGTAAAGATACCTATTTTGCCCCCTTGGTAGTACCATTCCCCTTCCGTGTCCAACGCCGAAGGGTGGTTCTGGACAAAGTAACCATAACCTGTAGCACCCCAGTAGCCCGAGGCCGAACTGTAGCTGATCGTTGTGCCTAATTGCGAGCTGACCCCACTACGGTCGATCACCCAGCGCACCTTGCGCATTACCACTTGCCCGCCCGTCCAGTCCTGCCCGGCCAGCTTGCTGTCCGTGATAGATGTGTTCGTGTTAAAGCTGTCGTAAATAAGGTAGCCCTGGTTGGCAGTCGCCGCGTTCGGGTAGCGGCCCATCGCTTTCGCTACACTATTGACTGTTACCGTGTTCAAATAGGAAAGCCCGCCAGGCACCACCGCCTCCCACACACTGCCGCCCTTTTGCCGCCAGCCCGAAACCTCCACAAACCCCGTCAGCTCCGGCATTGCCCCGTCCCCGTAGGCCGCGAAAACTACCGGCCTGCCAGGGCTGCCCGACGACGCCACCGACAGCGACCCGGGGAACACATTCCCCCTTTTGAACAACACCGAATCGCCCGCCTGTAACGCCTTGCCCATCTCGCCCACCCGTGATAGCGTCTTCCAGGGGGTGCCCATATGCTGCGCCGCCGCCATCGGACGCCCATCGTCACCCATTGAAGACGATACGTAGTACGTTGCGGCATGCGATTGACAAAAACAAACCAACAGTAAAACGAAAAGTGAAATTCTCATCAATTATAATAATTAGTAGATAGCGGCGATTGACCTGCTTCAGTTTAATTTCAATATAAGTTTAAGAGCCTGTTTAAATTTATCAGAAAAAACGCTAATACTTCTTTTACCCTATAAAAATTGTAGTTACAGCAATCTAAATAAATTAAAAACCCAAACAATTAGTACTTTTTTAGGTGATAAAAGAAGTATTAAAAATACGTAATAAATTCTAAAAAGAACTTCATTAACCGAGTACTTCTTTTATACTATAAAAACCATCTTTTCAACAAAAAAAATCCAAATATGGATAATGCAAAAAAATCATAACTTCCACTTGGATAATTTAACCGGATGAACATATAATTTATCAACCGGAAACTTCTGTATCAACTCAGTAATATTTTGATGGTAAGGCTCCATTTCTAAATTGTATTTTTCTATTTCTTCCGGTGTATAAAGCCAATAAATATTTCCTCTTTTGCCAATTTCTTTTTCCGTAACTACTTTTTCTGAGGCCAAAAGTAATGCAGTCGGTATCGCAAATTCCACAAAAAGTTTGTTCGTTGCAAATACACCGCAATAGTGGCAAAACTTTTTAATGGTAGTTTTTGAAACAATTATAATATCAGAGTAAGAACCAACAACAGGATAAACCAATTCAAACTTTTTAAAATAGGATTGTAAATGAGAAGCGTACTTTACGGTAGCAGAAGTTAAGGGAAAAACATCACCATGCAAATCCCGATAAGTAACAGGCTGAACATCATAACCATGTTTTCTTATAATTTCCAATGCTTCCAGGTAAGAAGGCATTTCATCCGCATTTTCAACACCATAAGATTTGTGTTTGTAGTTTTCAACCAGTTCTTTTATTTTGCACCAATGCCATCTTGGGTTTCCGGTGATACTTTTAACGGGTAAAAAACGTAAAGTATCATTGTTGGTCAAATGATGTAAAGTATGGATTTCGGGGATGTAACTTGTATCTGCAGAGAGATGAAAATATTCCTGATAATTGTTTTCATTGATTGCCGGATTAAGGATCAGGTCATCACCGATAAAAAAATAATGTTCATAATCTTCTTTAAAATATTTTTTATAACCCTGCGCTAAATATCCTTGAAAATATTGGGAACTTTCATAAACAGGTACAACATTTTGCTTGTTGCCTTCGTAAAACGGTACTAAATGATAGATGTTAGAAAACCGGTCTTGGTAAAGGTTTTCCAATAGCTCAATGTTTTTATCATACTTATGATTGAAAACAAAAATGAGTGCAACCTTATTGTTCATCGTCAAGCTTTTTTATAAAGTAAAATAATTATAAAGATACTAAAGGAAGCATATTTATCTCATTGATAACCTCATTATAAACGGTTAAAAGTTGCTTTACGTTTTCCTCAGGTGTATAATAAGTTTCGTAAGTTTTACGGGCATTTAAACGATATATATATATTTGATCTTCGTTTAAATTATACCATTCATCCAATTTGCTTTTCAAACCTGCTTCACTTTGAACCTCAAAATGTAATCCGTTGTATCCGGAAACGATCATTGTTTCCATAGCACCAATCTTGGATGAAATGACCGGAGTCCCGCAAGCAAAAGCTTCTATAATAGTCAAAGGCATCCCTTCAAACCATATTGATGGAAAAACAAGTGCCGAACACTTTTGCAATAAAGTAAAAACTTTTGCCTTATTTAAAATGCCCAAAAATTCTATATTTGGATACTTGGAACTATACCGCATTACTTCGTCCTTGAGCGGGCCATCCCCTGCTATCTTAATTTTGTACGAAGACGAAGAAAACACCGATAAAAGAAGCATCATCCCTTTTTCTTCTGAAAGCCGGCCAACATATAAAAAGTATCTGTCCGTTTTTTGTTCTTGTAACACCGGAACAGAACAAAAATTTGGTTTTACTACCAATTGATTACTTTTTAAACCTAACCTTGAATTTAAAAATAGTTTTCTTGCATGTCCGCTCAATACAATATAACGGTTGCAAATCTTCCAAGTACCAAACTTATTGTGTAAATACATAGACAGACTCAACCAAAAAGTAATTAACTTGGAATTTTTATAAACGCCAAGCCCTATCGCTTTCCATGGAAATTCTTGATGGAGAGAGTCGAGAAAAATTTTATTGTTAAAAAAAAGAATACCGGACGGACAAAGTAACCTGAAATTGTGAAGCGTGATAACAAACGGAACCTTACTTCTTTTAATGGCATAAATTACGGATGGAGACCCGCCAAAATGCAAGTTGTGAATATGGACAATATCCGGCTGAAAACTTGTTATTGTTTTTTTAGTTTTTAAATAAGAGCTTAAATTAAATGGTAAGGCCAACAGCTTTATCAGTGCATTCTTATAATTATTAAACTCCAACAATTCTACAGTAATCCCTGCTGATTGCAACAGCTTAATTTCTTCAGCTACTACCGTATCTTCCCCACCTTTGTATTGGTAACTTGTATGAATTACTAAAACCTTCAAAATAAACTATATAATATTTTAAGCTAATTTCCTGTTTAATTCCATTGCGGATTCTATCGCTTTGTCCATGTTGTAATATTCCCATTCGGCAAACCTTCCCAATAAATAAATACTATATTTGGCCAAACCCTCTTTCAACTTTGCAATTTTACTTCTGGTTCCTTTGTGCTGGATAATGTAAGAATTAGGCTCATAATTAAATGCCAAAGGTTTTAAATTTCCAGGTAATTTTTTCAATTCTTCCAGCATCGTTTCCTGATCTTGTTTCCCGGAGAACTCTACAACACAAGTTTTTCTATCGGTTCCTTCATTATTGGTATCACTAAAATTTCCGGTATAAATAATGCGGTGTGCTTTAAACTTTTTTTCCGGAAGATATAACCAGGAAATGTCATTCTCATCTGTTTCACATAGAACATTTGATGTTCCGTTGGATGGCAGGTCAGCAACATCTTCTAAAGCATTTTTTAAACTTGCATCATCAATATCAATCATGTTGTGCAACTGCCGCACGTCTCCGCAATACACAATTAAATCCGTTGTTATACTTCCATTATTAATAGACAGTCCTCCGTAACTGTCCAAAGAAATAGCAGAAACATTAAAAGACAATTGGATATCCTGCTGCTCGGACAAACGGTTTACAATAAACTGAGAGCCATCCCTCCTCGGATAATAAAAAGAAGCATGTACCATTGTACTTTCTTCTTTTTTGATGATATTGCTGATGATTACCTCTTTGATTTGTGGCATTGGCAACTTTCCGTCCAGCCATTCCAAAGGTACTTTGCTAATATCAGTATGCCAGATTTTGGAGTTGTAAGGGCCAAAATATATCCGGTATAAATTTTCTCCAAAATTACCGATCAGAAAATCTTTGAAATTATCATAAGTTACCTCTTTATTTTTTTCATTAACCAGCATCCCAATCAGTTCTTCCACAATTGCACGGGTTTCATTTTCAGGAAGCTGATGCAGATAATTTTCTAAAGGATAACCAATTAACTTATCGTTTAATAAAATTTTGGCATTTCGCGTTGCTTTCAAAAACTCCTTGTCCCGATCAAAATACTGCCAAAACCAATCCAAAACAGTTTGGTCTTTACTGTTGAAAACATGGCCGCCTACCCTGTGAAAGAGATTACCATCGATCCGGTCGCACTTAATCAAACCTCCTGTTTTATCAGATTTTTCTAAAACTTGCACTTCATAATTGTCGCTCAGCATTCTTGCAATGCTCAATCCTGAAACCCCTGACCCGATTACTATGGCTTTTTTCATTTAATTTTTTCTTGTATGATCTAATTTGATGGTGCTTCTTTTATCATATAAAAATTAGTATTGATACATATTATTTTATGTGGTAAAAGAAGTATGGGTTGTCAATTACTTTTTCTAAACTTAGAACTCAGTTTAATGATTTCGTTAATAATTTTTCGCGAAGCCAAAACAGGCAAACTGTACGGCCTTTTTAATTGTTTTTGCAGATTTGGTTCAATTACATCAACACCGCAAAATTTAAATTCTCTTTTTGTTCCGGGATCTTGTGGCGTTTGTAAATAATCAACACCAAAAGTATTGGTAGATTCATTATCAAAACCAATATTTGTGCCTTTTGAAATAATTGGATAAACTACTTTGTACTGATGTTCTGAAACATGGACTTGCATTTGAATGTCCCAGGTAGAAATGGTTCCGTTGATTTCTTTTTCAACCATCCTATACAAATCCATACCTTCTTTATTCAATCTACTTTTAAAATTTGCCGAAGTTTGGATGATATGACTTAATCCCTGCTTGTCCCAAACTACATTTTTTACCCGGTCAGACCAGCTTGCCCAACCATAAGAACAAAACCGGTTGGCAATGATACTGTCATAAGGATAATTTTTAATTTGTATAGGGAAACAAAAACCGGTTACACAAAAAACAGACTTTTCATTCTTGTAAAAATCCAAGCCATCCAGCAAATATTTGATATAATTAGGCGTTACAACCAAGTCGTCTTCTACAATTATAAACCGGTCATAATTGTTTGATAAATACGTCAAACCGGTATGAAAGTTTGGCCCGGTACTAAAATTTTTATCCCGGTAATGCTTATACACATTTTTGAATCCGGTAAGCGTATCTATATAAGCCCTGGTTTCCAACACGCCTTGCTTGTCTTTTTCCCCTTTAAAACCGTCTGCGAAAAAAATAATATCCATGGAAGCACATTCCGGATTTTTTAATAAAGCTTCCATAGATGCTTTTAATTTACCGGCCCTTTTGTAGCAAAAAACCCCTATAATTGTTTTTTCCATTATTTTTTTTTTAAAGTGTCCCAAATAGAAGGAAACAAGGTTTTCAGCCACAATTTAAAATAAGCTGAAGGATATGATTTTGGGAAATGTTCTTTTATAAAACCTAAATACTCTTGATAAGCCAATCCTTTCGGACTTTTTAAATAAGCAATCCTTTCTTTCAAAGTTGTATTGGCAGATTTCCAATTGTTGCCATGATCATCAATACAAGTTCCTAAAAATCCCGGTGCGACTACTAAATTATATCCTGCTTTTTTTGCTTTGATTGTATAATCGTAATCTGCAAGTCCATGGGTAAAATTTTCCGACAAAATCCCTAACTCATCAACAACCACAGCCGGAACTAATAAAATATTAGCGTTGGCAACATCACAATCTACAAATTCTGTTTCACTATATACAAAAGAACCTTCGCCCCAACTGTTTTTATCATGCAATTTTCTGCCTCCGTAAGAAATCTTTCCGGTTTCATCATCGGCTGTACTTCCAACACAAATGGCTGGTTTTGATCCTTTGCTTTGTACAAAATTGCTGCACTTTAACAAAGAAGATATGGCGGTATCTTTTAACAATGTATCATCATTTAACAATAAATAATATTCTGCCTTGGATATTAATGCCTGCTTCCAAGTATTCCTCATGCCGCCCGCCCAAAACAAAGAACCGTTGCCGTGATAAATATTTACATTCGGATATTCACTTTTGACAGTGTCAGCAGTACCATCTGTAGAACCATCATCTGTTAAAAATATTTTTAAAGTTGTATCTTCCGGAAGCTTTTGTTTTTCCAAGCTTTGTAAACAGGATAAAGTTTTCTGTTTTCTGTTGAAGGTAGTTAAAAGTACAGCTATCGTCATATGCGAATTTGGTTATGGCTTAGTTAAACTGTATTTTTTGACCAATGGAAGTTTATCAAATCTTTTTTTCAAAGCTTTATAATAACTAACGATGTAGTATTTTGCTTTCATCCTAAAAGACAACTTTGGTACGCTTACTGCCTTTTGAACCAGAGTAATAAAAGCCTGATTACTGATATCAAACCCATAATTACTGAATTCGTTAAAAAACAGATGGTACAAAGTATAGATACCAAATATTTTTTCAGAAGGTAAATGCCAGATAATCAATTTCGTGTCTGATGGTTGGACATCCCGGTAAAATACAGGGTTTGTCCAAATCCTACGCATAAAAGAAGCATCTGTACTAGCCCGGAAACCATTTTTAAAATACAGGAAACTCAAAGTGTGGGCTTCCTCATTAAACTTCATCAGGCCTTTTTCATTCCTTTCTAACAACTTCGGCCATAGTTCTAAAAAATCCTGATAGATTTTTTGAATATTTTTTACGTTGCAAAGCAAAAATTCGCCCAAGTGGTAATCTGGAATTTCATTAATTTCTGTTTGCAGTAATTCCTGGTAAAGTGTTTTTAAATTGTTCCTGCTTAAACCGTTGATTATATAATCAGGTTTTACAGGATCTTTGAAAGAGATGAAACCTTGGGAAGCTGCCGCATCAAACAAACTTTGAACGGGTTTGATAAAAATACAATCAGAATCCAAGATAAGATAATTGTCTGCTAAGTTTTGATCGTTTTGGGCAATGTATTCCAATATGGAAAATTCGTAAAACTGGTTTTGAAAAGAGCCAAAATAATTGCCTGGCGTTTTGTATTTGAAATCAGTATGGATAACTTTTACATCCAATTCATCCAAAATATTACTGACCGATTTACCATCAACAACAGGCAAATTTGTGACATTTGTAAACAGCAGATGCTGTTCATTTTTGTTAAACCGCTTGCTGGTAATGTAAAATAGCAGAATACAGCGCCAGTAGATATTCTGGTGTTTTTGCGAAGATGACAATGCTCCCGTAGCTTGAGGAAAATTGCCTTCTTCGCCTTTTTTATCTGCACAAAGCCAGGTACATATATAATTCATTTGGAATAGTGTAATTAGTGGGAATCCAATTCAAGAACTTTTCTGCCTTTAAAAATTTGCTTAGGCAATTGCGGCTGTTCTTCTGTATAAATTTCTTCTTCCGTCGCCTCCTCTTGTTTATTTTTCAGATCATCTTTTTCTAAGTAATATAAACATAAGCCAATATGTCCCCAAAAAACCGTTTGCGGTACATAACTCAAAGAAAACAATAATCCCGAAAGACAGAATGCCATCAAAATGATAGTTTCTTCGGATAGCTTTCTACTAAATGCCCTTACCAGCAAATAGAATAAAAATGAATATTTAAACAGCAAGCCTACAATGCCATGGTAAAAAAGAATTTCCATAAACCCTTCATGAAAATGCTGTCCGGTTTTTTCGGGCCACCAATCCACCATCGGATTCGGCATCTCAAAACCTTCGAAAGTCCAGCCAAAGATAGGCCGTTCTAAAAATAACGTACCATATACTTCGCGTTGTTCTATCCGAAAGCGGCCTGTGCTTTCCTGCTGGTTCGGATCGAAAATCTCACTGAACCTTTCGCCAAGAAAATCAGTCAGTTCAGGAAACAAAGTAGAAACAAAGAAATAGGTAAAAAATAACGCGATAACCCCTCCTACTGCCAAACCCCATATCCGTGGTACCGTTTCTTTGTTTACCCGCATACTGATACCAAGATAAATAAAAAGGGCCATAATGCAACTGCTCCAAACTGAGCGGTGCTGGTGGATGAGGATGACGATAAAACAAAATGCCAGAGGAATTACGTCCTTTCCTTTTTTTGATTTGATAAATTTGTTCAAATACCATATAAATGGAAGGATCATCATGAATAAGGAAGTGGCATGGATGATCCTGCCGTCACCTGAAAATACGCCTAAATCCTCCAGGTCTAACCCTTCCAGGCTAAACGAAAACCCCCGGCCATAAATGGCCATAAAAATGATGTAGGTGTACAAATAGAACTTTGCCATAAATTCCAGCAAATCGAAATCATAAGTACGGCAGAGGTTTTTGATGAAGAGTGCATATACGGCCGGAAACAGGACGTAATACATCGTTAACTGCTGAAAAATTGTATTGTAAACATACAGGGACTCCAATACCAAACGCAGCAATATCAACGCAAATATGCCCATAAACAGTTGTTCATTAAGTTTATACTGCTTGATATTGATCAGCATGTAAGCATAAATTACAAAGCCAAAAGCTTTTTGATAAGGCTGGATAATGGCAGAAGTTGGCGCAAACAACCAGGAGAAAATTTGCTCCATAAACAAGTAACCAAAAAATAGGATCAGAAATTCTTTTATAGTAAACCTATAATTGAATATTTTGATAACTGTGTTCATTTTGATTGTACTTTTTTAGCTGGACCGATTTTTTTTAGTTGCTTATTTACTATTCCTGAAAGTTTATCGAAAATCCGTGGAAGCAAAGTAGTAAAGCGAAGATAAGTTAAAAACCAATTTAATTTCCTGACTTTTATACTACTTCTTTTATCGGTCCATTTTATCTTTCGTTCGTTGTGCAGATACATTTCCTGAAAAGTCTCTTCCTTTTCCGGGATAATCGCACGATAAATATCAGCTTTCCTATCTACAATTTCTTTATTGATATAACCGAGGTGTTTCAGCCTGAAGTCCGTATTTATTTGTGTCCCGCTAATCCCTTTTACGTTTGGTGAATCAATGATAAAATCTTCAAAATATCCTTTTGGGGATTCCCTCCACAATACACGGTCATGGCCGGCAGAATAATTTAAGCGTGCGCGCGAGCCTGCAAAATGTTCGCGATCGATAAAATGAAACCTTCTGAAACCGTATTTATTAACGAGTTTACGAGCCATCAACCTGTTAAAATCAGCCCGTGTCAGCTCGGGTTCAAAAATTTCGTCCACATCGATCCATAAACACCAATCCGGGTTTCTTTTACGTGCCATGGCATAAACCAAATTTTTGTCCCGTCCTTCGTTGAAACCAGTTGTTTGAACAATATCAACGACTTTAGGATGTGCTTTTAAAATTTCGAATGTACTATCTGTTGAACCGTTGTCTACCACTACAATTTCGTCAACTAATTTCCCCACATTTTCCAGCCATTCCTGAACAAAGAATATTCCGTCTTTTACACGAAGCATTAAAATTAATTTGGGCATAAAGCAGAAACTATTAAACGGCTGTAAACTATAAAAATTAAGTTTGATTAAGCCCTCTTCAACTTGTAAAAACGACCGGTCATAAACTTATCTTTCAAATCTTTAACTGTATTACGTATTTCTGGGTCAAAAAGTAACACCATCAGCATAAAGAAAATGGTAAATAATGAGCCGCTAACCAATAATTTTGGCAAATAAACTTTTTCAGAGAAAAGGTACTCGACCAATAGTTTACAGCCCCAGCCCGCCAATAAACTTAACGGGACAACTAATGCCCAGACGCTCATTATATTTTTAAGCAATGCTGTTTTTAGATACCCTAATTTATAAAGCCTGTAAGAAAAGTAAGAAATATCCGTAACCGATCCAATACCTAAAAAAACAAAGAGTGTACCTATAATTCCGTATCGTTGCGCAACGAAATACATCACCGTACCTAATAATATCCCTTTTATCATATTGATTAAACTGTTCATTTTGATGTCTCCCAGCGCATAGCACATGTTGGACATGAAATAGCCGATTAATCCAAGAAAAAAATTTGCTATTAATAAATGCAAAACCGTATCGCCGGCATATTTTGAACTTCCTGTCCAAACGGAAATTAGGTTACGATAAGTGAGCCAAAACATAAACGACGTAAAAAGAATAGCATAAGAATAAATACGGAAGTTACTACCGATGAATTTAATAATGCTTTCCTCATCACCTTTACCTTTTCCATGGGAAATCAAAGGCATCAATGCTACAGAATGACGGCCGATCAATCCTGATGTCATGTTGATCGGGCGTTTATTAATTTCATAAACCGTGATCATACTTGGAGGGATAAAACGGGCCAGCATGATCATATCCACACTACCGGATAAACCAATAATGATCCTGGATACAGAGGTAAATGAAAAGATTTTAATAAACCGTTTAAAAAAAGGCATATTAAAATCCAATTTTAGGTTTTCCCTGTGCAATACTTGCCGCATGGAAACAATATTGTAGATATTTATAAAAACAGAGCGTGTTAAATTAGAAAAAGCGATGGATATTACACCAAAACCTTGGTATAGAAACAGGATATTTACCACCAGAAAAAGAACATTTGCCAGCACTGTAGCTTTTGCAACATCTGCAGAATTTTGCAAGCCCTGATTAATTCCAGACATACTGAATGAAACCAATGACATGCCAATAGCAATAATAGAAAGCATTAAAGCTGTTTGCAAATGCGGATAGATGGAAACATCTTTGTTGATGATCGTGCCCAAAAGAAAATAGAATACAAAACCCACCAGTATAGAAAGAACCAATATTATACTTGAGGCAACAATGCCTGATCCGATAGTTAGCCCAATTTCTTCATTTAAATTTTTACCCCGTAGTTCGGCAATTTTTTGTTGTAATACATCACCTATTCCCGGATCTGCTAAAGTGATCCAAGCTAAAACATTACCTGTTGCCAGCCATATCCCCAGAGTTGCCGAATCTATATGTTTGATATACAGCGGCAATAAAATAATGGAATTAAAAATATTAGTTAGGACATAACCATATTGAAAAACGAAGTTCCACTTTAATACTTTGTTGTTCATGAACAAAAAATTAACACTTTTTATAAAGACAAACTACAGAATTTGCTGCTGCCCAAATTATAAATATTTGTACGGATAGATTGGTGGGAAAGATAATTATCAGAGAAAGAATTTGATTGTTTTAAACAATTCTTCTAAAGCAGTTATTACAGTTTGATTTACAACACTTATAAAAATTAAATTTCAGAAAAAATAAAAGACATTATATTCTAAATCTTGATGCTTCTTTTATCATATAAAAATAGGCATTGGGCATTTGTTTTTATAATTGATGTAGATTTAGATTTTCATAAATACCAGAAGTTCAATCCTGTATTTGATTATCGCAAATTACTTCTTATAATTATTTTTTAAAATTTGAAAGCAGCTTGTTGCTTTTTTTATCCTCATAAGTATAGCCATATCCATAACCATAGCCATATCCGTAACCATACTTGCTACCAATGCCTCTGCTGGACACACCATTAAAAACAATTGCGGCATTAGTTAATTTATTCAACCGGTTATTTTCATCAATCCTTTCTATAAACACTTTTGGTGTGTAGCCGTGCCGCACGATATACAATGTAGCATCGCAAAAAGGCGATACGATATAAGCATCAGAAACCGGCCCAACAGGTGCAATATCTATTACAATATAATCAAAAATGCCGTCCAGGTAATTCAACAAATCTTCTGCTTTACCATTCATAATTAATTCCGATGGGTTCTTAGGCAGTTTTCCTGTAGATATAAACGACAGGTTTTCATCTAACTCTGTCTGCCTGATAATCTTTTCAGGGCTGGCAGTCCCTTGCAAATATTCTGTAACTCCGATATGGTCAGAATCAATATTTAACTTGCTTGCCAGGGAAGGATTATTTAGGTCAAAGTCCAGCAAAACCACTTTTTTTCCTGTTAATGCCAGGCTGATCGCCAAATTTGCCGCCACAAAACTTTTTCCTTCACCGGAAATAGCAGAAGTAATCAAGATTCGTTTCTGCTTGGCGCCAATGCCCAGATAATTTAATGTCGTCCTTAATTTTCTAAATTGTTCTGCAATCAAGGTTTTTTGATTGTTGCCAATTACAATTGAATTTTTAGATTTTTCAGCAGTTATTTCCCCAATCACCGGAAGCTGTGTCAGTTCTTCAATTTCTTTTTGGAACATCACTTTACTTCTTAACGTTTCTTTCCCTACAACAACTCCAAACCCTGATATCAAAGCCAGTAAAACTGCACTTAGATACACAAACTTTTTCTTTGGGCTAACAGGGTTTTCTAACGATTCTGCACGGTCGATTATCTTATTGCCAAAAACGTTGGAAACATAAGATAATTCCGTTTCCTCTTTCTTATTCAATAGAAATGCGTAAAGATTACTCTTTTCAGTTTGTTCACGGTTAATATCTACCAATTGTCTTTGCGTTTCCGGCATTGCCTGTAATACAGAGGAGTAGGAATTATTGGTTGACGACAAATTCTTTCTGCTTGCCTCTAAACTTTGCCTTTGATTATGAACGTTTTCAAGGATTTGCGGCCTTATTTTACTTATCCTATCTGTATAGGTAATGTATAAAGGGTTGTTTTCACCGGTAGTTTTCTTTAAACTTTCTGCCTCAATCTCCAGGTCATACAGGCTTTTTACCATCTGTGTCAAACTTGGATCATCCACACCCGCCAGAGACGGTACAATACCACCTGATAAATCCTTTGACCTGACAGAATTTTCTACCTGGTTTAATACGGAAAGCTTAGTGTTTATTTCACTTACTTTTTGGTCATTGCTGCTGACGTTCTCCAGAAATAATTTCCCCTGCGTATCAACATCCACAGCACCTTTATCTGCTTTGTAAGCTTGTTGCTTATGTTCAATTGCAACTAACTGGTCGCCTACTTGTGCAAGTCTTCCCTCGATAAACTTTGAAGTATTGCTGGCAAGCGTATTTTTGTCATTGATAATGGATTGGTTGTAAACATTGATCAGTTCGTTTACAATATCTTCTCCGCGTGCCGGAACCTCATCTGTAAAACTGATATTGATAATACTTGACAATTTATTAGCAGCCGTGACTTTTACCCTGGAAGCTAAAGATGAAACGACTTTCTTCGGGTTGATCAATGAAAAGTATAGCTTTTTATCCGGCTCTAAAACTGAATGATATTTATTCTTTTTGAATTTTAACCTGCCAAAAGAAGTATTCGCCCATTCATCAATCGGATAAACATTTTTACCAATTTTAATATGATTGCTATCGGTTGTAAAATAAACTTTTCCAACTTCTTTTACATCATTTGTATCGACAACAATAGTGACCGGTGAACTGGTATAAGCAGAAATGGTGTTGAATCTTTTTTCTTCGGAAACAGGGGCAGATAAATTAAGGTTTCTGACCACATCATTTAAAAGTGTTTTGGATTGGATCACTTCCATCTCATTGTCAATGATTTTTTTAGGGGAAATCAAATCCAATGATTCTAAAGTCTTAGAATCTTCGGACCCTTTTTTTTCATCCTTAATTAAAATCCTTGCATTGGTTTCGTAAACCGGAACTGCTAATTTTAAATAAAACCAAGCCCCGCCTAAAGCAATTATCGTTAAAATTAAAAACAGCGGCCAATAAGGCAAATATCTGAATATAAAGCTACTGCTAAAATCCGAGTCCTTATTTTCAGGGATTTTTCTATTTGTTATCATTAAATTTATTTTCTAAGTATACTACTAACTATAATTGCAATAAAAGACAAACCACTTAAAACTATAGGCAATACTACTACAGTTTGTCCGGAACTTGATACCTTTGCTTTGTTTGCTTCCACATAAACAATATCATTGGATTTGAGGTAGTAGTAAGGGGAATAAAAAAGTTGGCTTGAATTCAGGTTCAATCTTTTGATTACTTTTTTACCGTTTTCTTCCCTGATTACCATTACATTGTCTTTTCTGCCAAATATAGTTATATCGCCTGCCAAGCCTAATGCTTCCAACATAGAAATTTTTTCACTTGGAACATTAATCACAGTCGGATGCGCAACTTCACCTAATACGCTCACTTTAAAATTTAGTTGTCTTACCACTACAACCGGGTCAATCAGCAATTTCTGATCAAGCAGGCTTTTGGTAATCCTATCTTTTAATTGTGAAGTAGTCAGGCCCACAACTTTGATGTTACCTATTACCGGAAACTGGATATAACCATCTGTATTCACCAGGTAACCTGGCGACTGCAAATTTATGCCGGAAGCAGATGAAGAACTAACATAAGAATTATTAGGCGTATTAAAAATAGCTGTGGCTGTCGGGTTCAAACTACTTACTGCAATGCTCAACAAATCATTTGTTTGGATGTAAGTCAGGGAAGCTTCGTTTTTAGAAGCAATGGTCGTATCTTTTTGGTTAGCAAAATAAATTGATTTTTTCACATCTGCACAAGAGGAAAGCAATACAACTGAAAGGAAGAACAAAAATGTTAGCGTGAAATTTAATTTCATAAGTAGGATACTAAATGTTGATTATTAAATTAAAGTACAAAAATAGTGAATAGATATTTCAATAATGTAACGTAAACGAGATTATAAAACAACTCCTGATAAGATTACTGTTATCAGGAGCCTGGCAAAAAATATAATTAAAAATTAATTTTATCTAACCCCAAAATTAACTTTTTCACCTCTGTTTTACTTACCCTTTATCAAGGTTATATACTGATTTTTACACAACAAGGTTTTACTTTTATTTTTGCATCATAAAAGAAGCACCTTTTTTGCTGAAATAAGAAATGATAATTGTACTTAATCAATCATCAATATCCAATAATTTTTACAAACTACTTATTCTTTTTTGAACCTTTTGGAGGTATGTTACTTGCTTATTTCTTTTAATTTGATTTCCACCCTTCTGTTTTTTTGTCGGCCTTCTGCTGTTTTATTCGTAGCGATGGGGATCGTGCTGCCAAAAGGAATCGCTACAATACGGTCTTTTTTCACCCCTTTGGAAACTAAATAATCTTTAACCTCAACTGCCCTTTTTTCGGATAATACCCAGTTTGGTTTGTATTGGCCGATAGAATCCGCGTGCCCGCGAAGCGATACCACATAGTCGTCTGCAATCATTATCTTGGCTAATTTGTCCAGATTACCATGGTAGGAGGTTCGGACAGAGGCTTTGGCAAAATCATATTCCAGGTTGCGGGTAACTTCTGCAATTAATGCAGTCTTGTCGATTACATCCACTTTACTAACTGATTTTTTAGAAGAGTGAATATTAAATGCTTCTACACCTGCAAATAATAACAAGGATAAAACTGCTGTAAAAAAAAATTTGGTTTTCATAATTGATTGGTTTTAAGAAGTTAATGTAAAATATACAAGTATAATAATATATTTGTTTTGAATAGAAACCTTATTTATAAATGCAGTTACGAGATTTCATTAAAAAAGATTTTTATAGATTTAACGGTTATGACCATCTTTTTATTAAAAGTATAAAATTCTTAAGATAATTTATGAATACTTCCCAACACTAGTTTTAGAAGCATAAAAGAAGCATCCAAATCTATTTTGATACAGATTTGGACAAAAAATGAAGAAATTGTATTTAGCGAAACACTTAACAGTAAAATTAAACGCTTCTTATTTAAAATAATTCAGGTTTTTTACAACTGTCTGAGAGCCTTTTTAAATTGGGTACTGTTTCCAAATGTATGATGACTATAAAGCCGATAATGATATTTCAAAATGCGTACCTTATTTAGCTGTAAAATTGAAAATATCAGTTATGATTTTATCTGCTTTTTTAACCAATTTTAAGCCATCATACATTTAGAAACACAACCTTAAATTGCTATCGTAAAAATTTATACTACTTCTTTTATACCTGTAAATTCTGTATTGGTGTATTAAGCCGGTACAAGAAGTACAAGGGTTTACTGATTTTTAGGTGGTAAAAGAAGCATATAGAGTAGTTGAATAAAATTTAAACAAGGCTCTAAATAGAATAACTTTTGATGTTATTTTATCGTTACAAAGGATTGATTTCTATTTTAACTTCTGTAATTTATAATTATCAGAACGGTCCGTATTGCTTATTTTTAATTATAATATTTCACATTGTTAAAAGTTTATGGTTACAGTTTTATTTTTTACTTCCAAGTTCAGGTAACTATACATGAAGGCTCTTAAGTGGATATTGCTCCTCCTATTTTTTTCTTTTAAATTAAATGCACAGCAAGTAACCAAAATTGTTTGTTGTTCAGACCTTTCATCAAAAGCTACTATTATCATCAATGATGGTACAAACAGTGGAAGCACCTCAGCTACAAACACTAATACAGCTACCAATGGTACTTTTACCTTTGAGTTGAGCAGCTCTGTTAATACTTCTGCAGGAGTTTACAATTCATCCGGGAATTTGGTGCGTACCTTATGGAGCGGTAATCATTACGATACAGGCTGTTATTCTGCCCAATGGGACGGCCTTTTGGACGACGGCAGCCAGGCGCCCTTTGGCAAATACAATATCAAAGTGCTGACCAACAACGTGCAATATACCTGGGAGGGCGTGATAGGGAACACTTCCACAGACCTGATCTCCAATTATACATGGCACGGGGATATGCCTTCGGGCTTTTGTTTTTTAGGGAATACTTGTTTTGTGGCAGGAAATTACAGCGAACATGGCTCAACACAAAAAACTTTTGATATTTCCGATCCCAATAAAATAACAGACAATGGCGGGTACGGGATGACCTCCCAGTCCAGTACGGCAATCTGCACAGACGGGGACGTTGTTTACTGGGCGGGCGGCGATACCTACAACGACAACAGTTGGGTCTTTGGCTCTTATCCCGCCAATGGCGCCGATGCGACTAAACCGCAGTACCCGTTTTCTGCCGGGACGGACATTTCCCCTTCGTTAAAAGCAAGTGTCGATTACCCAAATGCAATTTCCATCACCATTGGGAACCCAAATGCCAATATCACGGCCATTGCGGTGCAAAAAACAGGGAAATTCCTTTTTGTTTCCCGGAACGGGATGGGCCAGTTGCAGGTGTTGGACAAAAAAACAGGTGCATTGGTGCAAACCTTGGCCTATGCCAACATACAGGGGCTGGCGTGTGACGGAAGCGGAAACCTATACCTTGCTTATGACAATGCCCTGCATAAAGCCGTTGTCGACCAAAACGGCACCTTAACGGACACCGGAGTTTCATTTGCAGGGCTTGTGGGCCCTTCGGCAATGGCAATTTCACCTGATTACACCACAATTTCTGTGATCGACGAAGGGACGCAGCAGGTAAAAAGCTATGCCACTTCGGCAACAGGCGCCGCTTCCCCGATATGGACATTAGGCCAGTCCGGAGGTTATGCCACCAGCCCTTATATCACGAACGACAGGTTTATGTTCCAGGCCCCTTTTATCAGCTATCAGACAAATGGCAGCTTCTGGGTCCTGGACAGGGGGAACCGCCGGGTGCAGCACTTTGACGCGAACAAAAACTATATCGGCCAGGTTTCTTACCTGTCCAGTTCAAGGTCGTCCAATGCAGACCTAAACAACCCAACACGGGTTTTTGCAAACCTCACAGAATACGAAAGGGACTACTCTAAACCTTTGGACAACGGCAAAAACGGAAGCTGGAAACAAAAAGCCAACTGGGGCTATGGTTTCCCAAATTACAGCAGTGAATTTTCCGGCTTTAAAAGTACTGCCACGCTATCAAACGGACACACTTACGGCATTGAAATTGCCAGTTGTGTTTTATACGACCTTACACCGACCGGGATGGTAAACCTTGGTGTTATAGACTGCAATACAATTTTAGAGGCCGATGGAAGCCTTTATGGCAGGGGTTATATCGACAACACACATGCCGTGGTCACAAAACGGGTACTTACCGGTTTTAATGGGAATATGCCTCAATGGTCAGTACCCACCAATATCATTAATACCCCGGATATAGCAGCTACCGATGCCCCTGTTTATTATATAAACAATACCTACGGGTCTTCGACAAACACAGGCCGGTATATTTTCTACGACCAGAACTATGGCTATGATTTTGGCTCCGGGCTGCGGAATTTAGGGTACAAGTTCCATTTGGGCTCGATGAAATATGGCGCAAACGCCTTTGACTGGCAGGCATCGCCAAGTACGCCCGGGGGATATACGGGCTACTACCCGGCCGACGGCAGTTTCGATGTCCAAAACAGCGGGCACAGCGAAAACGCAAAGGTCTTTGTGAACAACAGGGACATTTTTTATGGTGTTTACTCCGAACTTTATAAAGGCCAGTACGAGAACAATATCTGGAACCACTTTTATGACGACGGCCTTTTTGTGGGGAGCTTTGGCGTCCAGTCCGAGATATGCCAATTAACGGGGGACTTTTCAGGTTTTGCCGGCAATGCCTATAGTGCCATGCTGGTCAAAAAAAGCACCAACGACTATTATCTTTATCATTGCGACGAATCTGCGCGGGGCGGGGTACATAGTTGGCACATAGCCAATGCAAACAGCATTGTTGAGCTTCCCCCTATACCAATAACTATTGGCGCAACAATAACACCTGTATATCCCGCATCTGATATGATGGCCGGACTGCCTTATGCCTCTCGTTTTTATGGTGGGTCTGGTTGGGTTGTTTATCCTGCTGCCTATAAACCAAGTGCGATTTATGGTGATGTGTACCCTAATTGGCGGGTAGGCACCTCTGTAAAATCAAATGCAAAGACAGATATTGATATCAGCTGGATATGCGACGAGCCAGCGACCAATGACCTTAATGCCCATTATATCCAAAGGGCGTTGGGGGCAAACAATACCAACAACTGGACATTAAAATTTTTACCTTTAGAAGCCACACCCAGGCCAGGGACATTGTTTGAAGTAGTGGACCAGGCCGGCAAAATATTAGTGCAGTTCAGGGCATCTGGCTTTGATATACTTGCCAATGGGCAATACCTGGTGAACAATACTTTTTATCTGCAAAGGCGTGAGCTTCTTCTGTTCAACGAAGTTACCATAACCGATAATGCAGGGCAGGTTACCGTAAATTATTGTGGCCAGAATGTTACGCTGAACAGTCCTTTCAATGCCGGTGCCAATTTTAACAGCCCGACCCTGTTTAGGGTCAGGTTGGCAGGGTCCGGCGATGGGGGGAAACAGATCGGCGCGGTCAAGGGGCTGAGATTTGTGGCAAAACCTTGATACAAATTTTAAAAGTGCTTCTTTTATGCCTATTGGATTTTAACCTAACATTTCTATTTAGGGAAATAGAGCGCAAACATCTTGTGTTTTTTATGTGATAAAAGAAGCATATAAAGCAAATTGAAAATTGTATCCGATAAATTTTTAAACAAGCCCTAATCCTATTATCTTTGATAATTTTAATATTAAAAAAATAGTTTTAATATTAAAGCCTGTTTAATTTATTTTAGTAAAATGATAATGCTTCTTTTAACATATAAAATTTTTATTTATATTAATACAAGCATGTTAGATATAGAATAATTTCTATTTTATGTAAAATAAAAGCAGCATGTCAATTCTAATAAGTTAATTTAAATAGGCATTTAAGTTTAGCCTCCAAATATTTTTTTAATAGATATAGTTTTATTTTCGATGACTGTACCAATAAAATGTAAAACGCTCCTGGGCCATTCCGGCTTGGAATTTTCGATAACCTGTTTAAAAAGCTTTATCAATAATGCAAAGCAGGAAATTCATTTACAGGTTTTTGAAGATGGTACCCTCACCCCTGCTGACAGGCAACAATTGTTGGCCAAATTACCAAACAGTAATATTATTGATAAAAATGTAAGGGATCAACAAGTAGCAGAAAAGCTAAATAACTATCCAAGTTGCTTGTATTATCGGAACAGTACCGGATATGCACAGAAATTATTTGATATTATGTTATATGACGATGCTGATGTGTTTTATATTGACAGTGATATTTTATTTCTAAAGAAATTCTGTTTGCCGCAATTTAACGAAATCCCTGTCTTTATGTCTGATACGTTCAATGCCTATTCCTTTCAACCCTGGGATTTTATACGGATTAAATTTCCTATTTTCCCCTATGTTAATTCGGGGTTTTTTTATTTTCCCCAAAAGATGTATGATTTAGATTTTATTGAGCAACTCTTAAATGATACCGTGATCCGCAACGGGTTTATAAATAAAATCCCTTGGCTGGAACAAACCCTTTGGGCTTTTCTTACGGCTAAATCCAAGAGTTTCTATTATTTCGATTACAACCAAATTATGATGGCCCAGCAGATAATGAAAATCCCTGTTAAAGCCAATCTTACAGAAGATATAATTGCTGTTCATTTAGTGGGTTCTTTAAGAGGGCACGTGTTTCCGGAGTTACAATCCATCCCACCTCCCGCCGCTGATGACAATAATTATTTGCAAATCAGACTGATGGTTCATAACCGCTATCTAAACAATATCAGTTTCGGCATTGACAGATTAAAAAAGAAATGGCGCCAGATGAGACCAAAAAAATTCTCCAACTATCAAGTCAATGTAACACGATAGTTTTAAAAAGAATATAAAACTATCTATAAGTCTATAACTACAGCACTTTGTATTATTGTTTATCATAAAAGTAACAAATAACCTATATTTAATGAGGTTTGTATAAATTGAATAAACTTTTAGACTGTTTAAATTTATATCAGAAAAAACGACAATGCTTCTTTTACCTGGTAAAAGTTTATGTTTACAGCAATATAAATAGATCCAAAAACAGAACAATTATTTTTAGGTGCTAAAAGAAGCATTGAAAATAGGTTGAATAAGTTTTAAATATCACTATATATTTTGACTTTTTTAATTTATATTGAATTAGTATTTGAAACAATATGCTCTTTGATAAAACACAGGATATTAATTGTCGATAAAATATCTATAAAATGAACCTTAAAGAAAAAATAGCAGTTGTAGTAGCATGTGATAATCAATATGCTGTTTTAACAGCCGCATTAATTAAATCAATAGAAATTAACCATAGGTCAAACGAGCTTCTTTCTTTTACCATTATTGATGACGGAATTTCCAACGTTAACAAAGAAAGATTACAAAATTCGATCCGTCCGGATTCAAGCAGTATTCATTTTATTAAATCAAGTAAGGTCATTCCGCCTGAAATTAAAATCCCGGTTGATGATTCAACTTATCCTATCACCGCCTATTTAAGGTTATTTGCCCCTTATGCTGTAGGTTTGGATTGCAAAAAAATAATTTATATGGATGTGGATATGCTGATGTATGACGACATTTCCAACTTATACCATATTGATATTGGCGATAACATTGTTGGTGCTGTCCAAGATTATCAGGGCGTGGTAAGTTCCCCTTACGCGATAAAAAATTACAAGGCATTAGGTATCCCACCAGAAACAAAATATTTCAACTCCGGCTTATTGGTCATCAATTCTAAAAAGTGGATAGAAGCAGATATTGCCAATAAAGTAATTAAATGTATGATCGACAATAAAGGACATTATGATTATCCTGACCAGTATGGTTTTAATGTTGTTTTACTGGACCAATGGCATGAGATAAGCCTTCTTTGGAACTGTAGCGATTATTTCGAAATACCTTCAAACCCAAGCCTTGTCCATTTTTTAAACATCAAGCCTATTTTCAAATCCTGCACTTCCTTGCAAAGGCATAAAGATGAATTTTACAGGGTTTTAAACCTGACGGAATTTAAGGGCTTTATGCCTAAAAACGATTATCACAGATTATTTAAAAAGGGTTTTACAAAAGCTAAAAAAATTATTTTAAATACTTTTAATACTAATTGATCCTTTGTAGTACCTCTGTTTTAATATCAAATCAACATAGTCAATGCTTCTTTTACCCTGTATAAATATACTTAATTTTATAGCTATAAAAGTTGTTTCCACAGCTATCTGGGAAGGGAAACCAGGGTTAACTTTGCTATACCAAACTATAAATTAAGGGCAGTAAATACGTCTCATCTTATAAAAATATTTTCTATAATAAGTTTAATCAAGTTATTATTAACTGTTAATGGACATCATTTTTTGTGTGCTAAAGAAGTAATCATTCAGGTTGGATGAATCCTGGTAAAACCTAATCTATATTTAGAATTTGACTAAAGTTATTACGTCTTTTAAAAACTTTAGTCATATTAATAACACTTAATAAACTAAACTTCTTATAAAAAATGAATTGTTAAACATCTTTTTATAAGAGAAAAAAGTTGTTTTCATACTATCCGTTTTCCTTAACAACTACAACTTTTGTCAAAATTTACCGTAGTAATACCCATTTGAATAATTAATTAACCCATATCCTTATTTGCTTGTAAATTTTATCCTATTATCTTTACCCGAAAATTACGCTTACAATTATGATGAAACATTTCTTTTACGGCATATTGCTTGTCTTCCTGATCTCTTCTTGCGCCACCAATAAAGACCTGGCCTATTTTCAGGATGTGAGCCGTTCCACAATAACTGCTGAAAGTGCTGAAGCATTTATTCCGGTAACCATTCAACCCTTAGATATTTTAGCTATTAACATCAGTAGCTTAAACCCCGATGCTTCGGCTGTGTATAACCATGGTGTAGTCAGCAATAATGCAACTACCGTTACAGGCGGGTCAGATGCCACTGCCGCAGCAACAGGATATCTGGTGGACAAAGCAGGAGATATCCAATTACCGATTTTAGGTACTATAAAAGTAGCTGGTATGACGATACCTGAGTTTAAACAATCCCTGACAAATTTATTGTTGAAATACCTGAAAGAGCCTTACGTAACAGTAAGCATCAGCAATTTTAAAGTAACGGTTATGGGCGATGTTGGAAGCCCAAGGGTAATCAGGGTGCAAAATGAACGTTTAAATCTGACGGATGCGATCACTTTGTCCGGTGACCTTAATTTAACCGCAGTTAGAAGCAATATTTTGCTGATCCGGGAGCAAAACGGCAAAAGGACTTATATTCCTTTAAACCTGAATTCGAAAGATATTTTTAACTCTCCGTATTATTTCCTCAGAAACAATGACCTTATTTATGTAACCCCCGGAAAGTATAAATCCACTTTATCAACAGATTATTTCAACCGAAGTTTAGGTATTGTGTCATCTGTTATTTCATTGGCCATAGTTATTATATTTGCTATAAAGAGATAAAAAATGAGTAATGAACAATTGTATGAGGATGCAGGGGTTGAGGTTCAAACAGACAACTTCGACGGGTTAAAACATTTTTTATCCCGGTGCTTATACCACTGGCCGCTTTTTATAACAGGTGTTTTAATCACTACTGGTATTGCTTATTATAAACTGCGTTCTGAAAAGCCTTCTTATGAAGTAAGTGCCAAGCTATTGGTCAACGATGGAAAATCATCCAACCAAAGTACAGCTTTAGAAAAGCTCAATGTTACGGAAGCATCAAAGGGGATTGACAATGAAATAGAAATATTAGGATCAAGGCCTTTGGTTAGCCAGGCAATTATGGATCTTAATTTGTGGGCAAAATATGATGAAGTAGGAAAATACTATCAAAAAGATGTATATGCCACAACGCCTGTTCGTTTTAAACTTTTCGGTAAAAATAAGTTTCAGGGAAAGCAGGTTTTTAACATCATCGTTTTGGCCGATAACCGCTATACATTAGTAAGGTCAAACGGAACCATGTTAAATGCTTCATTTAACGATGTTTTGAAAAATAGTTTTGGCGAATGGAAATTATATGCCACAGAAAATACCAATAATTACATAGGAAAACAAATAAGGATTACCCTGAATGACCCGGACGATATCGCAGGCACTTATCAGGGGAAAATCAAAATTGCAAGCTCCAGTACAGGATCAAATTTATTGGATTTAAGTATAAGTGATGAGGTCCCTGAACGCGCAAGGGCTTTTTTAAATGCCTTGATCAAAAATTACATCAGTAAAACCAAGGAGAACAAAAACCAGGCAACTGCCAACTCACTCAGGTTTTTAAATACCCGGATTGCCGAAATTACCCAGGAACTGAATGATGCAGAAAAAAAAGCAGCGGGTTATAAAAGCAGCAATAAGTTTACAGATATTTCTGCCAAGGGAAGTACCTATTTAGGTAACGTTAATGCAAATGACACTAAACTGGCAGAATTAAACATTCAGTTGGACTTGCTGTCCGGTATAGAAAAATATGTTAATTCGGCCCGTAATGATGATAACGTTCCGGTTACTGCTGGTATAACAGATCCAAGTCTTGGTAGCCTTGTTGGGCAATTATCAGTAGTCCTCCAACAAAGAAATAAGTTATTGGCCACTACACCGGAAAGCAATCCGATTTTTGATCCGATTAACAAACAGATTAAGTCTGTTAAAGATGCGATCAAAGAAACAATAAAAGGGGTCAGGTCATCATTAGAGATCACTAAAAATCAGTTAGAATCCAACAACTCCCGTTTTCAATCGTCTTTCAGCGCAGTACCGGCACAAGAAAGGGAATTTGTAAATATGACCCGCCAGAAATCCCTTAAAGAAGACCAGTTCCTATACTTATCTCAACAGCGTGAAACCATTGCTTTAAACTATGCCGCTACCCTGTCTGACGTGCAAGTAGTAGATGAACCACATGATGCGGGGCTGACACCTTCAAAAGCACCTTTGATCCTCGCTACGGCATTTTTGTTAGGATTGATTTTGCCGGCAGGATTTGTTTACGGCCGCAATGCAATCAAAAATCATATTACCGATAAAAGAGAAATTGAAGGCAGTACCAATACACCGGTAATTACAGAAATCAATTACGAAGAGGATAATTCATTAAAATCTATTTTAAGCAGAAATGGTAATATCCTGGGCGAACAGATCAGGGAACTCAGGACAAAACTACTATACCTGCATCAGAAAAAACCTAAAGGCAGGGTTACTTTATTTACTTCCAGCACCTCTGCTGAAGGCAAAAGTTTTATTACCAGTAGTTTAGGCGTTGCCATTGCTGCTTCGGGCAGAAAAACAGTTGTGTTGGAATTAGATTTAAGAAAACCTAAAATATCTAAAAATTATGAGTTAAGCCCGGAACACTTAGGTGCAAGTGATTTTCTTTCAGGAAGGGTCAATGATATTCAAAAAATCATTCAAACCTCTGCCATACGTTCAAACTTATTTGTAATTGGGGCAGGAACATTACCGGATAACCCTTCTGAACTCCTGGAGAATTATCGAATGTCAGAATTGATCGATCAGCTTAAAACCGAGTATGATGACATTTTATTAGACACTCCTCCCATACATTTAGTAACAGATGCACTCATTATAGCAAATTTATGCGATGTTACCTTGTACGTTGTAAGACAAGGATATACATCAAAAGAAGAACTGGACTTTATCAAACGCATCGCTAAAGAAAAAAGGCTTCCAAAGCTGAACATCGTTTTTAACGGTGTTCAAAACCAAAAGTATGGCAACAGTTATCATTATGACAACAGTTATTATACTCAAAATACGCAGAAAAAAACAGTAAAATCTGTACTCAAAAACTTTATGTCCAGGTTCTGATAAACTATTCCAAGTATTTAAAATTGCTTGGAATAATTTATTTTTAAAAAGCTTGTGTTTATAGCTTGCTAATTTGTGCTTTTAGAATTGGTTTTGTATTGCATATTATTGAATAAAAAGTAAACTAACTGTTACTGAGAGGGCGAAGCCGTAAATGATATTGAACCCTTATCCTTTTACCTTAAATTTTATATTAAAAAAATCAGTGATAAAAACAGTATGTCTAATTGAATCAGCGATTATATTTTCCTTTTGTATTGTTGTTGGGTCAATAGTTAAGCCCATAACTAATTACATTTTTCAAACTTTTGATTGGGTTACTTTATCGAATGCTTCTTTTAAGACATAAAAATCTACATACCGTTTTGTTGTATTTCAAATAGTGTAAACTACAGTTACTGTTCAGGAAACTTGATTTGTTTAAGCACTTTATACTTCATATACTTCCTGACTAACCTGCCCACATTCAGCCTGCCCATTACCTCAATATTAATTTAAAAGGCTTTATTGGGTTTAATTAATTATAACATCAATAATAAAATTTAAAAAACTTAATCATATTATTATTAATTTTGCTGATTGATAATAATATTAATAAATTTTAGATTATTTTTTGTTTTAAGTTAGTATAAAAATAGGGACAACAATCAAAGAAATTTTAACAGATTTATATTTATCACACCTTTTTTCTTAAAATATGGACAAAAATTTAACATTGGATAACCAAGTCTGGGATTTAGAAATTAAGCCCCAAAACAATGCTTTCGATCTGCATTTGAATGATGTGTGGAAATACCGGGACCTTTTGGGCTTATTGGTTAGAAGGGATTTTGTATCGTTTTACAAACAGACAATCTTAGGGCCTCTTTGGTTTTTCGTACAGCCTCTGGTGACAACCCTCATGTTTACCTTTGTTTTTAGCAACCTTGCAAAAATTTCAACAGATAAACTTCCGGCACCTTTATTTTACATGGCCGGGATTACTGCCTGGAATTACTTTGCCGATTGTTTGACTAAAACTTCAACTGTATTTAAAGATAATGCAGACATTTTCGGAAAAGTGTATTTCCCGAGGTTGATTATGCCTTTAAGTATTGTGCTAAGCAACCTGGTACGTTTTGGTGTTCAGTTTATGCTGTTTTTATTGGTAATGGGATATTATGCTTATCATGGAGCTGCATTTCATCCTACATGGGCAATTTTTCTATTTCCTGTGGTTGTAGTCCTGATGGCTGCTATGGGTTTAGGTGTAGGTATGATTATTTCTGCCATGACTACCAAGTATAGGGATTTGGCGTTTTTACTTGCTTTTGGTGTACAATTATTGATGTATGCTACTACGGTCATCTATCCATTGTCAGCAGCACCGGCAAGATATCGCTGGTTAATTGCTGCAAACCCAATGACAGAATTAATAGAAACCTTTAGATATGGATTTTTGGGTACAGGAAGTTTTAGCTGGGCATCCTTGGGTTATTCGGCTTTGTTAACCGTTGTGTTCCTTTTATTTGGTACCATAATTTTTAATAAAGTAGAAAAAAGTTTTGTGGACACCGTTTAAGTAATTATATCCACACTTTTGCACTAACTTAATATAAACATGAAAGAATTAGATAAATCTGAAGTTAAAATATTAAATACATTTTTTGATAAAATAATCTTGTTGACCATTGAAAGAAATGTTGGTAGATTGGAAATCATCAAAAAAGTTTTGGATGGATTAGATTATGAAGTTTTTTTAGGGGTAGATGGAAGTAAACTTGATTTACATGAAATGAAGGAATCAGGTGAAGTTGCTGATAATATTGATGATATCTATAAACAAACAAATATTGATTACATGAATATGGTATCTGAAAAACCTATACATATTAATCAAATAGCTTGTGCTTTATCCCATGTAAAAATATATGAGTATATCAAAGATAAGAATTTAGATAAAGTGTTGATTTTAGAAGATGACGCAACTATTGTTGAACAAAACATAAAGTATTTAGCTGAAACCTTGCAGCAAGTACCATTAAATTGGGAAGTACTTTATTTAGGGCATCTCATAAACAATGATTTTAGCTTTTGGGGGAAACTTAAATATCATCACTTAACAAATCTTGTATATCAATTTGGTTTTAAATCAAAAGCTGTCATCCGTAAAAAAAATACTTATCCAACTCCTTATTCTCCATTATTAATGAGGCAGGGTGCTCATATAGGAACCCATGCTTATGCAGTTCGCGGCAGTGCTGTTGATAAGCTGATCAAACTTCAAAAACCTTTAAAACAAGTAGCTCCGGATTTGCTATTAATGGATGCGATAGCAAAAAAAATAGTTGATTCATATACTTCCAAATACATTTTTTTTGAACAAAACGATAAAATCCACTCTTCTATTTGGGGACAGTAAAAACGGAAGTTCTTATAATTAAAACTAATGTAAATTGGATTATAAAAAACTAAAGCTGTTTACTGATCTTACTTTGCTAAATATTGATCAGCCTGTCGTTGATCTACTGATACCTTTTTGCGGCCAGGACAGCAAGGAAAGAAATCCTGACCTAAATATTACCATCGGTAGGTTTGATACTTTTGAAAAAGAAGGTAAAGAATTTATCAGCCTTACATCATTGGAAGAAAGTGATGCCAGTTTGCTCCCCATCAGATATACGGAGCAAAAAAATGATGTAGAATTTGAAAAAAACATCAAAGATTTTTCTGACCGGGTGGGCAACAGCGGGAAAAAAACATTTGTATTTTTAGGCTCTGATGTTGATTTTTTTGATGTTAAAATTAAAAACGCGATCATCTTTTGCAATACCTTATATCAATCCAAAAGAAAAAGTAACGAGCATGGCTTTACATTTTTCTTCGAAGATTTCATAGATAAATATTATAACGATGTACTTCCCTTGCGCACTAAAACAGCAGTGCCGACCATCGGGTTCTGTGGGTACGCTCCCCCCCTTGCCCAAAAATTTGGATTATACAAGCTAAAAGAAGCAATGCGGCTTGTTATGAATTATGCAGGTGTGATAAAAAGGTTTCCTTCCTTTTCAGCACATTCTTACCGGGTACGGGCTTTGCTTGCTATTTTAAAGAGTAAAAAAGTAAAAAATAATTTCATTATCCGCTCTAACTTTGGTTTTGGCGGTCCGGTTGGCGGCTTGTATCCGGGTGGTGTAAAAGAGTTGAACGCTTCTTTTCGCGAAGGATATGTGAAAAACATCATTGATAGCGATTATACTTTGTGTGTAAGAGGATACGGAAATAATTCTATACGTTTTTTTGAAGCATTATGCTGCGGAAGAATTCCTGTATTTGTAAATACAGATTGTGTTTTACCTTTTGATTTTTTGATCGACTGGAAAAAGTATTGCGTTTGGGTAGAGGAAGACGAGATCCATAAAATTCCGGAAAAAATATTAGAATTTCACAACAAGCTTTCAAACGAAGAATTTAAGACCTTGCAGGTAGCAATTAGAAATATCTGGAAAACTTATTTTACACCTCAGGGGTTTTTTAAAAATTTGCATTTATACCTCAACCTCTAATAATTTTTAAAAGAGGAATACTGTTTTTACCGGCTATTTTTTAAAATAAAAATATAATATTATGTCAACAGCCATCAAGGTTGAAAATCTTTCAAAAGCTTATCAGTTAGGTACAATAGGCACAGGTACGCTTTCCCGCGATCTGGAAAGATGGATTGCTAGGGTACGTGGTAAAGAAGACCCGTTTATGACCATTGGGGAAGCAAACGACCGTTCTGTAAAAGGTACAAGCGATGTAGTGTTAAGTTTAAACAATATTAGTTTTGATATACAGCAGGGGGATGCCGTAGGTATTATCGGCCGTAATGGTGCGGGCAAAAGCACGCTTTTAAAGCTTTTAAGCCGGGTTACCTCCCCTACTACCGGAACGATTAAAGTAAAAGGCCGTATAGCCAGTTTGCTTGAAGTAGGTACTGGTTTTCACCCGGAACTGACAGGTCGTGAAAACATTTTTCTAAACGGTGCAATTTTAGGGATGCGCAAAAAAGAAATTACACGAAAATTTGACCAGATTGTGGACTTTGCAGGTGTAGAACGTTACATTGATACACCAGTAAAGCGTTATTCGTCTGGTATGTATGTACGTTTGGCTTTTGCCGTAGCAGCACACTTGGAATCTGAAATTTTAATTGTAGATGAAGTATTGGCCGTGGGTGATGCAGAGTTTCAAAAAAAGTGCCTGGGTAAAATGGGCGAAGTAAGCAAAGGTGAAGGCAGGACAGTATTGTTTGTAAGTCATAATATTAGTTCTGTCCGAAATCTATGTAATTCTGGAATTATGCTAGCAAATGGACAATTAAAATTACATGCAGATATAAATAATGTAATTGAGCACTATTTAAGTGCTAAGAAAAGTCTTCCTACCTGGGAAGGAGAAGACGGTGATGAAAGCATTATCATTAAACATACATCAATAAAAAATACCCAAGATAATAACGGAAATTTATTTATATCTGATGAGTTAAAGATAACAGTTAGATTACAAATATTATTGGAGTTGAATGAAGTAGGAATAGGATTTAATATTACGTCATCAGAACACAATCCGATTGCAAGAATATTTTACAATGACTATAACGACTTAACTTACTTAGCTAAAGGCGAGTATGAAATAGAGTTTGTTATACCACCATATCAATTAGCAACGGGTAGTTACGAAATTATTTTTGATATTTCCAAACCTTTTATTAAAAAAATTAACTCCGACAAAGTAAATCTTAGTTTTGAGTTAGCTGCTAAAGATTTAATTGGTAACAGATATTTATCAGGAAATAATCCAATTTTTAATTCATTGGTTAGGCCAAATTGGTTTTCAAAAATCACTAAACTATAATAAATTAATGCTTTTACACTTTGTTCGAAATTTTAGAGCCTGTTTAAATTTCATCTAATTTATTTTGTATACTTCTTTTACCACATTAAAATCACTGTTTTATTATACTTTTTATATCCTTATATGATATCTAAACACAACATATTACAGGGGCAAAAGAAGCACTATAAACTTTATAGTAAATTTAAACAGGCTCATATCTTTTAAATTTAAATTATACATCTACTTAGTGTTTACAAACTAAAATTATATAAATATTCAATGCCTAATGTTTCGGTTATCATTCCTAACTATAATCATGCCCGTTACTTAAAACAACGCCTAGATTCAGTTTTAAATCAAACCTATCAGGATTTTGAATTGATTATATTAGATGATAAATCAACGGATAACAGTAAAGAGGTAATTGAATTATACCGATCTCATCCAAAGGTTTCTAAAATAGTTTATAATGAACAAAACAGCGGTTCAACCTTTAAACAATGGAACAGAGGCATAAGACTGGCTAAAGGTGAATTAATATGGCTGGCAGAAAGTGATGATGACGCTTCAGAATTTTTCTTAGAAGAAATGGTAAGCAGGTTTAAGCAAAACAGTAATTTAGGTATCGTTTACTGCGATTCTTATTATATTAATGAGAAAAATGAAAAATTAAAGCGTACCCATTTATGGAAAAATGAAAGGTTTTCATCAACCCGCTGGAACAATGATTTTATAAATACAGGCATAAACGAAGTAAACAATTATTTAATTTACCACAATGTTATAGATAATGCAAGTTCCGCTTTGTTTAAAAAAGAAGTGTTATTTAAAGCTGGTTTGGCAGATGAAAGTTTTAGATATATCGGAGATCTATTTCTTTACATGAAAGTGCTGATGCTATCAGACGTTGCTTATGTAGCAAGGCCTTTAAATTATTTTAGAGAACATGCACAAAATACAACCAAAGAGTCTTTTACAAATGGCTTTAAACCTCTGGAATCTTTATTAAGCTACAGTAAAATTATCTTAAACAATAATAATATTAATAAAGAAACTAAAAGGAAATGTATTGCAATTGCCATTCAAAATTATAGTTACTTCAATTATTTAACGTTGAATAGAAACAAGGATTTTTCCTCGTTTATTCGAGGTAACTTAAAGTTAATAAAAGCAAATTTAGCCTTCAGCCTCAAGTTATATACTTGCGTTTTAATGGATAAGCTTTCTAAGCTGGCCAATTAAGGTTATTACATACTATTGTTTCTAAAATGAAATCTGAAAATCCCTTAATATCCGTAATCACGCCTTGCTACAACTATGGAAAGTTTTTACCGGAATGTTTGGATAGTTTACAATTCCAAAGCTACAGTAACTGGGAGTGTATCATTATTAATGATGGGTCGGTTGACGATACCGAGGAAGTTGCCCTTAAATACGCAAATTCTGATCCAAGAATTAAATACGTTTATCAAAAAAATGCTGGTTTACCTGCTGCCAGAAATACTGCTTTAAAAATAGCCAAAGGCAATTACATTCAACTATTAGATGCAGATGATTTATTAGAACCTGAAAAGTTTGCAACACAATTAAGCTTGTTCAAATCCCATCAAACTATAGATTTGATTTATAGCAATATGGTAATTTTTTATAGCGATAAAAACAGTAAAGAACATATACCCTTTGTAGTAGCCTCCAATCCTGTGTCTGCCTCTGGTAAGTATCAGGATATCATTGATCCGCTATTAAAAGATGTATTTTTTCTACCGGGTTGTGCAATATTTAGCAGGCGGATGTTTGATAAAGTTGGTCTGTTTAACGAAGAATTATATGGAATGGAAGACTGGAATTATTGGTTTAGAGCTGCGTTATTAGGTTTTGAATTTTATCACGATTCAACAATTGGAGCACGTTTAATTGTGAGGGATCATAGTACAAATATGTCCAAAGCTTATTTTAAAATGTTAAATGCCAGAACCATTGCAAGAAAAAACATTATTGCAATCACACAAGAACTTAAAACAGGCAACAGCTTAGAGGTGGATAATTCATATTATAAAAATATGATTTTGAACCATAACATTTCTCTATATAAAGACTTGTATGAGTACAATTTTCATCATGGGAAAAAATTAGAAGCCATTAAAAGTATTTTTAAATACGCCTATTATTCTAAAAAATATTTTTACCCTTTCAAAAAAATCACGAGTTCTATATTTAACCGGCTTAAAACATAAAAATATTATCTACTTAAATGATAACAAAACCATTAGTATCTATTATTACTCCTTGTTACAATTATGGCCGCTATCTTTCAGAAACATTAGAGAATGTCACTTTCATTAAGAGAATAAGACGAATACACTTAATTTTCTTTTTAAGTATAGATACTTTATTAGGCTATTGCGTCCTTCAACCCTTACATGATTAAAATAAGAACTTTAAACAGATATGCTCTTAAGTATTATTAGGGCTATTTTTGACTTATTGACGTTTTTGTTAAGGCTATTTCAAGTTAAATAAAATAATAATAGACAATTATTGAAATGCGAACAATCATATCAAAAATCATCGCATATTTAAATTTTAAATTTCAACTTTTTGGTGCGCCAAAAATAGGAAAAGTAATATTTATAAAAGAGCCAGTTACTCCAGCACATACTCATATTAATAATTCATTAACTTCTATTGATAATAAAATCCATTGGAGATTAGAAGAAAGAATAGAGCTTCTTTTTCCTGAAACATTTACAACTGTTTTAAAAAATGGAAGAGTTTGGGGTAATGAAGGAGTTGTTATCAATGAGGAAAATATATTATTTGACGAAGTAAGCAGACATTTTGGAGGAGTGCATTTAAAAGATTTACTTGTTTTTAGAACAAGTAAAATTATAAAACCAGTATACATTAATAATAGAGTTGCTGTAATTGGTACATCTGCACCAGAAAATTATTATCACTGGATGATGGATATTGTTCCCCGTGTGGATTTATTAATAAAAAATGAACATTTTGATACAATTGATTACTTTATATTAGGTTTTACTGGTTTAAGTTTTCAAAAAGAATTATTAAAAAAGTTGAATATAGAAGAAGCTAAAGTTATCACTTCTAATGATTATTTCAATTTTCATATTCAAGCGAAGGAACTTATCGTTCCATCTTTTATCTCACCAAATGATTCTCCGTCATTAGAAGCTTGCTTGTTTTTGAGAAAGCTTTTTGAATTAGAAAGGAGCGATAAAATACCATTTAGATATATATATATACAAAGAAGAAAAGGACGAAAAATTGCAAATGAACAGCAATTGATTGAGTATCTTTATTCAAAGGGCTTTGAAATAATACAACCTGAAAATTTAAGTGTAGCGCAACAAGCATGTATGTTTTCTGAAGCTGAATTTATTGTAGCACCTCATGGTGCCGGTTTAACAAATATTGTTTTTTGTCAACCTGATACTAAAGTTATTGATATCTTCTCGCCCGACTGGGTTAACCCTTGTTTTTACAGATTAGCATCACATTTAAATTTGAAATATTCCTATATAATGGGTCAGGGAAAAGAGATTTTATCAAATGAAAATTATTTTGGTATTGATAATGATATAAATTTGGATATAGAAAAATTTGTTCAGTTGTTCAATAAATTAAATGATTAAACAAATAACCGCTTTTGGAAAAGTTCCTTTATACTACAAGGTATTTAAAGTCTTCTAAAACATTCTAATTTATTATCACAGGTAATGTATAAATTAGAAGAGCTTGTTTTATCACTTTAAATTATGCTTGTAGATTCAAAAGCATTTTAGAGATATTATTTAGCGGTAAAAGAAGCATATCAAATAAATTTAATGAATTTTAAACCGGCTATGAGTTTAATAATTATTATAAAAAACTTAATAATGAGCGATAAAATGTTATGGGTCCTTTAGTATCAATTATTACTCCTTGTTTCAATTACGGTCGTTACCTTTCAGAAACTTTAGAATGTCTTTTGGCACAAAGTTATATTGATTGGGAATGTATAATTATCAATGACGGATCAACAGACATAACAGAAGAAGTAGGATTAAAATATTCAACCTTAGATAGTAGAATTATATATAAATATCAAGCTAATACAGGTTTACCTGGTGCTAGAAACGCCGCCTTGCGTTTAGCAAAAGGCAAGTATATACAACTTTTAGATGCTGATGACCTTATTGAAAAAGATAAATTAAGGTTGCAAGTTGATTTGATGGAGACAAATCCTAATATTGATTTGGTTTATAGTTCAATGAAGCTGTTTAATAGCGGTTCTGAAAACCGTGAGTATAGAAATTTTATCTTACCAAATAATACACAGCCCTCAGGGAAAAATGAAATAATTATTAACGCTCTTTTAGAAGATACCTTTTTTCTTCCGGGATGCGTAATATTCCGGAAATCGTTTTACGAAAAAACAGGTTATTTTAATGAACAGCTTTACGGATTAGAAGATTGGAACTATTGGTCAAGAGCTGCACTATTAGGTCTTGAATTTTATGCTGATAAAAGAAGTGGTACAAGTTTACTTTGCAGAGATCATGATGCAAATATGTCTAAAGTTTATCCAAAAATGTTACAGTCAAGAATACAGGCAAGGTTACATATTATAGAGATTACAGAAAGCTTACAGGCGTCAAATAAATTAACAGTAGATGATATATTTATCAATGTAATATTAAAAAAACACAAGTTACTATTGTTGTTGGATGAGTATCAATATTACTTTCATTACGGAAGTAAATATGCTGGTATGAAGGCTCTGTTTAAATATTCTTTATATTCTGGAAAGCCATTTTATATTTTTGAAAAGCTTTTATCAAAAGTAAAATCCTAACTTTTCACAAATTGTAACAAATGCAAATGCGCTTATATATTAGTTTAAATTAATGCATCCTTTAGTTTCTATAATTATCCCCATATACAATGCCGAGTTATTTTTAGCAGAAACAATAGCATCTACCCTAAAACAATCTCATCAAAATATAGAACTAATTTTGGTTGATGATGGATCCAAAGATGATTCGTATGCCATCGCAAAGCGGTTTAAAAATGATAAAATAAAGGTTGTAAAACAAGCAAACAAAGGTGCAAGTGCAGCCAGAAACCATGGCCTTGCATTAGCCAAAGGAGAATATGTTCAGTTTTTGGATGCGGATGATTTCCTTCACCCCAAAAAGATTGAATACCAGCTGAACACTTTAAAAAACTATTCTGACTTACATTTAATTGGTGGCACTTGGCAGCGTTTTATCAAAAACCAGGATCAGCTATACGGCGAAATTGCACCAATTACGCAACAGGAAGTACAATGTTTTGATAAAGTAGAATGGTTGATCAAGCGGCCGATGATGATCCCGAATACCTGGCTGGTTTCTAAAAAACTAATTGATTTAGCTGGACCTTGGGACGAGCAAATCTCACTGAACGATGACGGTGAGTATTTTTACAGGATAATTGCAGCTTCAGCAGGAGTTGTAATTGATCGTAAAGCTGCAACTTATTACCGGTCGTTTAACAATGCCAGCCTTTCCAGCAGGAACGGACGGAAAGCCATGTTATCCTGGATACGCTCTGCTCAATCTTACAAAAAGATATTGCAAGTTGTAGCAGGCGATAAAGGAAATGATTCTGTAGATGAGTTTTTTTATCTCTTATCTTACTGGTGTTTAAACGAATTTCCTGATTTGGTTGAGGATTGTAAAAGTGAAATGTATAACCCTGCGAAGACATTTGTTTTGGAAGATAAGTTGGTATTTAACTTATCCGGGTTTTTGGGCTTAAGTAGGGCAAAAAATATCAGGAGTTTAATCAGTTCTTTTAAACAGCATAAAGTTGTTAAATATTTGATTCAGAAAATAAAATTTGCAATTGGAAAACCCGCTTATTAGTATTATTATTCCTGCTTACAATGCTGTTAGTTATATTCAAGAAACAATCGAAAGTTGCCTGAATCAAACTTATAACCGCATTGAAATTATAGTTCAGGATGACCGGTCAAACGACGGAACTTGGGAACTGTTAAACCAGCTTTACAAAAATAATTTAAAAGTTAGGTTGTTTAGAAATGAAAAAAATCTTGGAATTGGTGACAACTGGAATGCTGCCTATGATAAAGTTACCGGTGATTACGTAATTATTTTTAATGCAGATGATCTGATCAGTCCTGATTTGATTACAGTATTTTTAAACCGTTTTAATTCGGATAGTTCCATTGATATTGTTACCGGAAAATTTGATATACTGATTTCTGAGACAGGGCAAACATCTTTATATCCAGATCATGTTGGAATGCAGGGTGGCATTGTAAAAGATTTATTTAAGAAATTCTATTTTAAATCAAGTTTTCACTGGAACTATAGCTTAGTAAAGAGATCATTACTAGAGAAAGTAAAAGAAAACAACAAACTTTTTAAAAACACACAAATATGTGATGTTGAACTATGGTATAGGTGTTACCTGGCTAATGCTGTAATATATTTTGAAGATACTAAAATATGGGGTTATTATAGGAAACATCAAACGAATAATTCTTCTAAGCCTAATGGAGAATTAAATAGTTTTTTAAAAGATTTTCTACGGTTTCATGGTAAAAGCTTTAGAAAAAATGCTGGACTTAAATACCCTTTACACTTAACAAGAAACTTAATTACTTTTTGTAATTTTTATAAGAGAAGAAAAAGCTTTGATATTAAAATATTTTTTTTGTATATAAAAAGAATAATACAGGGATTAATTTAATTAAAAGTTACTTTCACAATATCACTTTGGATAATACCATACATAGAATTGGATTTGTACTTAGATTCAAATTATTCAATCTACTATTAAATAAACCCAGAAATTTGTGGTTTTCATTTTTAGGAATGAAAATTGGCAATGGTACCTTTATCCCTAAAATATTTATAACCTGGCCACATCAGTTATCGATTGGAAAGAATTGCAAGTTGGAGATCAATATAAATTTCAAATATGATGGCCCCTGGCTCCCTGGGCCTCGTATTGTAATTGGTGATACTGTTTTTATCGGCACAAATTGCGAATTTAATATTAATGAAGGAATTATAATTGGTAATGATTGTTTAATTGCTTCAGGCTGTAAATTTATAGATCACGACCATGGAACAGCTATTGGAGAACCGATGTATCAACAGTTTGGTAGCCGGGCAAAAATTTTAATAGGAAAAGATGTATGGCTGGGATGCAACGTGATTGTATTAAAAGGTGTAAACATAGGAGATGGAGCTATCATTGCGGCCGGAGCAGTAGTAACGAAGTCGATACCCGCTTATGAGATTTGGGGTGGCGTTCCGGCAAAAAAAATCGGGCAGAGAAATTAAATTATTCTATAACATACATGTCTACAGCCATTCAGGTTGAAAATCTTTCTAAAGCATATCAGTTAGGCCAAATTGGTACAGGTACAATTTCCAGGGATTTAGAAAGATGGGTTGCCAGGATGCGCGGCAAAGAAGATCCTTTTTTAAAAATTGGAGAAACCAATGACCGTACCAGCAAGGGAAGCAGCAATGTGGTATGGAGCTTGAAAGACATCAACTTCACCATTGAACAAGGTGATGCCATCGGGATCATCGGCCGCAATGGTGCCGGAAAAAGCACTTTACTAAAATTGCTGAGCAGGGTTACTGCCCCTACTACTGGTACTATAAAAGTAAAAGGCCGCATTGCAAGCCTGCTGGAAGTAGGAACTGGCTTTCATCCGGAATTAAGTGGCCGTGAAAATATATTTTTGAATGGTGCCATCCTGGGCATGCGAAAAAAAGAAATCGCTTCCAAGTTTGATGAAATTGTTGATTTTGCAGGGGTCGAGCGTTACGTCGATACACCTGTAAAGCGTTATTCATCAGGCATGTATGTTCGGCTGGCTTTTGCGGTTGCCGCACACTTAGAGTCAGAGATCTTGATTGTAGATGAAGTATTAGCGGTGGGCGATGCCGAGTTTCAGAAAAAGTGCTTGGGCAAAATGGGTGAAGTCAGCCAGGGAGAAGGCCGGACGGTGCTTTTTGTCAGTCATAATATGGCCTCCGTCAAGCAGCTTTGCAAAAAAGGAATTGTTTTAGATAAAGGAAGTATCGGCTTGATCGGATCGGTAGAAAGTGCAGTAAACTTTTACAAAGAACAGGGGATCGTTAAAGAAGACAAAAAGCTAAAGGAACTCATCAAAGTTAAACATGCGGCCTTAACAATTGACCATATTCTAATCAATAACAAAGAGGCTGCAACCATAGAAATCGATACGGAAGAAAGCAGCCTGGATATTGAGATTACGGGCCATACGACGGAGCCGCTTCAGTTGAACATCGAAATCAAAATCTATACTTTGGAAGGCGTGTTGGTTTCGTTTTACAGCCCGGCCCATATGGATGCAGAAATCCTGACGATTGAAAAAGGCACTTTTACCTTCCAAGATGATCTGCACCTTCCTGCCAATTTAGTAAACGGAGAATATTATATGAACGTGGAGTTAAGCTATCCCAATATTGAAAAGTATTTGGGCATAGACGGAATATCATTGATCAAACACGGCCGGACAACTGCATCAGGAAAATACTTGACTTACAATGAGATTGGTTTCTTTTTAATCAACCGGAATGGAAAGTAAAGTTTGGATTGAAAACTACCAAAAGTTAAACAACTCCTTCAATAAAACATTGGTTTTTAGGGTTGGGATAGAATCCGGTTTTTTCTCTGAGATCAACCACATGTTCATGGCGGTCTTGTATTGCCTGCAACACAAGATCAAGTTTGTATTATCTTCTAAAAACAATAATTTTTCTTATCAAAAAGGCTGGGAAGATTATTTTCTCCCTTTTTGTGAAGAAAGTTATGCCGATATTCATTTGAAACACAATGTGAGAAGCCACCAAGGCAAAGTATCTGTTGTTAATATTATTAAGTTAAAATTAATCAGGAAATCGATAGGAATAAATTACTTTACCCAGGATATCTGGCCTTACATCAAAGACACTAAGTTTCATAATGAAATTTTCAATATTCCTTCATTAGAAATCGAAGGGGATTTTTTGAATGCCATGCACATCCTTGCAAAACATATTTGGCGCTATCAGCCGGAGATAGACAAGATCATACAACAAAAATTGAATAGTTTGAGCTTGCCTCCCTCCTATGTTGGTGTCCATATCAGAAGTGGTGATATTGAGAAAAAAAACTATGCCATCAGTTCCTATATGGAGTTGGTTAAATCATTGTCGATAAATAAAGACGTGTTTGTAGCAACAGACAATTATAGCAGTATCAGTCAAATCCAAAAGCAATTTAACGATTATCGAATTTATACTTTTTGCGAAAAAACAGAAACAGGGTTTAGTGAAGGTGCTTACAACAATCAAAGTAAAGAATCTAAAAAAGAAACTTTGATTAATTTACTGACAGATACGGAAGGCTTATACCGATCCGCAACATTTGTAGGAACATTGAGTTCCAATGTTGGTGTGTTTGTAGGCATGAGAAGAAAAGCAAAATCCTGGTATGGCATAGATGCAAATGAATGGCGGATATTTTGATCCAATTGTTTTGCATGATACTGTTTTTACCCTATTTATTTAAGTGTCTTTACTTCAAAAGTTTCAATTCATTTTGACATAGTAATCGTTTTGTTGAAGTTGTTAAAAACATTATTTGTAATACTAAAAAACAGCCGTAATTCCATCTCTTTGGATTCGGATTTATCTTCTGACTTGAAATTAGGCATCAACAATAAAATTAAAAGCTCCAGGGTTTATAGTTCAACTGTTGCTGATAATTGTATGATAAACAAAGCATCTGTTTTTTCTTCTCAAATTGGAAATGCAGTAAAGCTACATCCGGAAGTAATTATGTTTTCGGGGAAAATTGCCGATCATGTATATATCGGTGCAAAAACAGCAATTTCCAACAGTTCTATTAACCGTTATACTTACCTCGCAGGAAATAACCGCATTTTTAATACTAACATGGGTGCGTTTTGCTCCGTAGCTGAAAATGTTTGTATCGGCCATGCAGAGCATCCTTATCATTATTTTTCGACATCTCCGGTTTTTTATAAAAAAGACAATCCATTTGAAACAGCTAAATTTTTTCAAAAAGAAATAAATGAATTCTGCACAACTACTATTGGAAATGATGTTTGGATTGGATTTAATGCCTACCTGCGTTCGGGTATTACAATTGGCAATGGTTGTATAATTGGAACGGGGGCAGTTGTAACCAAAAGCGTAGAACCATATACTATCGTTGCAGGCGTTCCGGCCCGGACAATTAAAAAAAGATTTGATCAAGCCATGATTTTAAAATTGCAACAGGATGAATGGTGGAATTTAAATGAGGAAGATTTGATTCAATATGCCAAAGAAAATTTTTTTGAGGAAACAAGAACGGTATAAAACTGCAAATGTTTAAAATTTATACAGGAACTAATTATCCCGAAAAGTACAAAACAGTAGAAATTATTACAGAACTATCTGTACATTCCGTGATAGCTTCCGATCCAAGTCAGGCCGATTTTTTTCTTTTCCCCATCACTTACGAAATACTATATGGCTACACAAAACATGAATATACACATTTTGATTATAAACCGGCAGAAATTGAATTGTTAAAGAAACAATTTGATTTGATGGTAGAAATGGCCATTCAATATAATAAAAAGATTATCATATTTTATTACTATGACCCGGTTGAAAAAATTGATGTTTCAAATGCTGTCGTCTTCCGTACTTCATTGTTAAAAAGCACAAGAGGCAAAAACGAGTTTGCAATGCCTGCTTACGGAAACGATTTAAGAAACCTGAAAACTGTTGCAACAAATAATGATTTTTGGTTGCAAAAAACAGCTCTGCCAACAGTAGGTTTTCGCGGCCAATCTGCACCTGTCAAACTTCCGGTAAGACTTCAAGTAAAGAGGAAGATAAACCAATGGTTGGATTCTTCCGGTATCCAGAAGCAATTTAATTTACATTACAACTTCGGATATTTAGCGCGGCGGGACGCTATTGTTGCTTGTCTGAAAAACAAAAAAATAAAAACAGATATCACGTTGACCAGCTTAGAACAAAGTTGGGATCCTGTAAATGGGAAATTACCCTTTGTAAATAATATTTTTAATAATCAATATAATATCTGCGTAAGCGGCCATGGCAACTATTCGTTCAGGTTGTATGAAATTATGAGTGCCGGCCGCATCCCTGTTTTTATCAACACAGATTGTGTCCTGCCTTTTGAAGAATTTGTCAACTGGAAAAAACAGGTGGTTTGGATAGAAGAAAAAGATGCAAACAAAGCAGATCAATATATAGCAGACTTTCATCAATCCATCCATACAAATGATTTTTTGCAATTGCAAAAAAGTAACCGGCAATTATGGGAACAGTATTTTTGCAAAGAAGGGTTTTACAAAAGCTTGTATCAATATTTTTCTTTGATCAGTAGCACTTCATTTTTAAATTAAAGAATTCAAATATGTTAAATACTCTTTTGGTGTAAGTATTTATTAAACCTAATTATGCAAAAACCTTTACTTACAATTGGTATCCCAACTTACAATCGGGCAAAGTATTTAGATCGTTGTCTGAATTCAATTTTGACACAATTTGATGACGTTAAACAAGATATTGAAATCATCATTGCAAATAATGCTTCTTCAGATCATACAAAAGAAGTAATTGACAGATATACTGAAAAACTTGATATTGATTACTATGAAAGGGAAACCAATCTCGGGCCTGATTCAACATCATCTTTGTGTTTTGATAAAGCCAAAGGAAAATATGTTTGGGTTCTTGGGGATGATGAATATTTGATTAATGGAAGTCTCCGTATCATTATAGATTTGCTTAAAAATAAAAACTACGGAGATGTTTACTTGCATTGTATCCCTTTCCATCGGGAGGAAGACGTAGATGAAACGCCGGTAAAAGAAGCGAAAGTTAGCACCTACAATAATCCTGTCAACTTTGTAAAAAAGATACATTACTATGCTACTTTTATCAGTGGAAATATTATCAATAAATCTATCCTGCCGGAAAATTTTGATCATCAAAAGTTCATGCATACCAATATTGTACAGATCGGATGGACAATAAAAGCAATCTTTGCGGCTAATGAAAACCTGTATGTGGAAACCCCTCTCTTTGCAGCTAAACAAAATAATTCCGGAGGTTATCAGTTTGTAACAACTTTTGCAAAAAATTATAACTTTATTTTAAAGTCTTTGGTTAAAGAAGGCTATGATAAAAGAATCATTGATATTACCAATGTCAACCTGATCGAAAGCTATTTTCCAGCAAACATTATCAAGTTACTTTATTATGAAAACAGGTTTGACACTGAAAAACATTTCTCAGTATTGTTCAGCTCTTTCTGGAAATATAAAAGCTTCTGGACTAAATTATTTCCCATTTACAGTAAATATTGGATAAAAAAGTTTTCAGGAAAAAAGATGATCAAATACCACAATTAGTTTATTTCTTAATGAAGGTTTTATTATTCGGTGATGCACCAATGGCCTTAAATGAAGGCGGAATTAACCAAACGCTGTATAACTTGTTTTGCTTTATTAAACCTGAAAATTTTTTGGGGATTACTGAAGTAGATATAAAATCCTTGAGAAAAATAGGTTCAACAGAACCTTATACCAACCGATACAGAAGTTATAAGATTAATCAAATATATTTACCACTAAACCGTTTTACTCAATTTTTATTACCGATTATCAATAGGGTCAATTTTTATATTTTTCAACATTCCAAGTATCAAAAATTAAAAAAAGAAATTGCATCATTTGCGCCAGACGTAATTATATCGTGTTCCAATACTTCTTCCGGTATCTTAATGCACCATAAACTGTTGGACAATAATACTATTTCAGCTCCTGTCATTCCGTATTTTATGGATGACTGGATGTACAAAAACAAACCCATTTATATAGGTAAATTAGTTCATGACATTATCAGCAGTATGCTTCAAAAAAACACGAACTGGATGATGATTGGAGAAGAACTTAAAAATATATTAGCAGAACGCTATCAGGCTAAACCAGAAAATGTTTTATATATCAGAAATCCGGTAGACTTATCTGATGCTCCTGAAGATTCTATCTACCATAAAAACAACCCTTTTACTATTGCTTATGCAGGTGCGCTTTGGCCCATGCACTTTGATAGTTTTTATACTTTTGCAAAAGCTGTAAAACTACTTTCAGCAAAGCAAAACATACAATTGTTACTTTATACACAGGAAAGCCAATGGAACTGGCGAAAAGCTGAGTTGGAACCTTTAGGTGTTGTATATGGCGGCCATTTGCCGTATCATCAGGTACACAAAAAATTAAATCAGGCAGATGCGCTTCTGATCACTGCTTCTTTTAGCAAGGAAAATTATACCCATTCCAAAGCATCTTTACAAACAAAGATCACAGATTATTGCAAATCAAAAAGGCTGATTATTAGCTGTGGTCCTTCCTATACTGCTAATAATATATTTATCAAAGACAACAATTGCGGCATTTGTATAGAAACAAACAAGGAAGAAGGGATTGTAACACAACTTACAGAAGTTATAGCTAACATGGAAGAATATCAAAGTTGTGTAAGCAATGCCTGGAACACACTGCATAATTTCTCAAAAGAAACAGTGCATCAAAAAATTAAAGATTTTTTAAACCTGAGTATTCAATCTAACTATTCAAAAACCTGAACCGTAAAATTAATATATTTACTTGTTCTTTATTAAATATTTCCATTCTTGATCATTACAAAATTAGTTAGCGGCTTAGGAAATCAATTGTTACAATATGCAATGGGAAGGCAACTATCATTATTAAAAGAAGTCCCCTTGAAATTAGATATATCTTTTTTTAAAGAACAGGATTTACGTAGTTACAAGTTAAACCATTTTAATATTGATGCTTCCGTTGCAACAAAAGAAGAAATTACACCTTTTAAAAAAGACATAGACTTCTACCAGAAATTGCACAATAAAACTTCTTTTTATGCAAAAGTATTTAGAAACGTTGAGCCAATCATCTTTCCAAAACACACAAAAAAGTATTTTAAAGAAGCTGTGTGGTGGATTTTAGAGCCAAAGATTTATAAAACCCCAGCAGATGTTTATATAGAAGGTTACTGGCAGCATTACAAATATTTTGAAAAAACATCACCTGATATTTTTGAAGAATTAACTTTGAAAGAAGCTCTTGATCTGAAAGCAGAAAAGTGGTTATCACAAATTAAAAATGATGAAGCATCTGTTGCTGTTCATGTTCGCCGCGGAGATTATGTAACTGATTCTGGTGCAAATTATTTAATGGGTGTTTTACCAATTGAATATTATCATAACGCCATTAATTATATCCAAAAAAAGGTTTCTAACCCTTCTTTCTATTTTTTTTCGGATGACTTGGATTGGGTAAAAAAAAACATCAAAACAAATGCCCCTGCTTATTTCGTGGATGGTAATGTAGATTACGCTGATTTGGATTTGATGCGGCACTGCAATCATAATATTATTGCAAACAGCACTTTTAGCTGGTGGGGCGCTTTTTTAAACCGTAATCCAAATAAGATAGTTATCGCACCAAAACAATGGTCTCCAAGGGAAGATGTTAATAAAAACATACATTTGCAGTTCCCGGATTGGCTAAAATTCTAACTTATCAAATTTTAGGTGATAAAAGAAGTATTGCAATAAACTGGGTTCAAAATAAGCTATCGCTGCAAAAATGATTAATTTACTTTCGGTTATAGTTCCAAACTTTAATCATGCTAAATATTTAAATCAGAGGTTAGATTCAATCATAAGTCAAACTTACCAAAATTTTGAACTCCTAATTTTGGATGATTGCTCCACAGATAACAGCAAGATTATAATTGAACAATACCGAAACCATCCTAAAGTTAAACATATTGTTTACAATACTATTAATTCCGGCAGTACATTTTTACAATGGGAAAAAGGCATCGCATTAGCAAAAGGAAATTATATCTGGATTGCAGAAAGCGATGATTATGCAGCTAATGATTTCTTAGAATCTTTAACCCATATTGTAAATGAAAATACAAACCTTGGTTTAGCATATTGCGGCTCGAATACTGTTGACGAAAATGGTTTAAGCATCGGTAAATTGATCTCGGAAGTTTCTAATAACCAGAACGGTTATTATTTAAACAATGGATATGACGAATGCAAAGATGCCTTCTTTTTTCATCCAATTGTTCCAAATGCAAGTGCGGTAATTTTTAAACGGGAAGATTTTTATAAAGTTGATGCTTCTTTTAAGGAATATAAAATTTGCGGCGACTGGCAGTTTTGGATTGATGTTTGTTTTGATAATAGTATTGCTTATTTGCCGAAATGTTTAAATTATTTCAGGCAATCCAACACTTCAGTTAGCAGATCTGACCATTATCGAAAAGACAATTACAAGATATTTTTATTGGAAAAGTTAAAGGTTGGACTATATGTTTATGAAAAAGTAAATAAGAATATTTCGCTAAAGCAAAAAATCAGATACATGGATGTTTATTTATTTAGCGTATTGTTAGAATCATCCCGAAAAAGAATATCCTTAAACAGGTCTGATATTATTTATATCACGAGGTCATTGTTCTACTTGTCACCTGTTTGCGTACTTGTTTTTTTTAAATCGCTTACAGATGTTTGTTTGTTTGGGTTAAAAAAAATAAACAGAAAGATTACCCAAAAACTAATGATAAAAACAGCATGAATGTTTTTATAGTTTGTACAGGTTTAGGGCATATCAACCGAGGGTACGAATCTTTTACCAGGGAATGTTTTGATGCTTTAAAAGATACTACAGACTTTAAATTGTATCTGATAAAAGGAGGCGGAAAAAGCACTGGAAATGAAATTGTATTGCCCAATTTACCACGAAGAAAGAAAGCAGCACAATTTTTAGCTAAATTCTTTCCAACAGATGCTTATACCATCGAACAAATTACTTTTTGCTTGTCGATGCTTCCGCTTATCCTAATTAAGCAACCCGCAGTTATTTATTACAGTGATTTTACCCTTGGCACTTACTTGTGGCATTTGAGAAAACATTTGAAGTTTAAATACAAGTTGCTTTTTTCTAACGGTGCACCAAACGGGCCACCTTTTAAAACAGAAGACCATGTGCAGCAACTTTTACCGGTTTATATGGAACAAGCCATCCTGCACGGCGCACCGGCATCTATGCAAACGCTTTTACCTTATGGGTTTAATATTAATATAGACGAACGGCTTGACAACATCAATAACAAAGGCTTGGTTAGAAATAGTTTTGGGTTTTCTTCTGACCAAAAAATAATCCTTTCAGTCGGAGCTGTCAATAAACACCACAAGCGAATGGATTATTTAATTGAAGAGGTAGCAAAGCTTGGAAAAGAATATTATTTAATTATATTGGGGCAATTTGAAGCAGAAACCTCACAACTTATTAAGCTGGCAACCGATAAAATACCAGGCAGGTTTACGATAACCAATGTTGCTTATGACAAGGTGAAGGATTATTATATTGCTGCCGATTATTTTGTTCTGGCTTCTTTGAATGAAGGTTTTGGCCGTGTTTTGATAGAAGCTATAAGTTACGGTTTACCTTGCATCGTTCATGATTATATCAATGCCAAACAAGTTCTTCAGGAATATGGAACATATATCAATATGAAAAAGAAAGGTGAATTAATTCAACATTTTTCTAAAGACAATACAATTACTGACCAGAAAAAATTGATACAAGCTGCCTATCAACTTTACTCATGGGATGTTTTAAAAAGCAGCTATTTGAGAATGATTGGACAACTTGCCAACTAATCTTTGTATTTAATTACATTCGATGCTGTTAGTGATTTGAAAACTATAAACAAATTTATTGACTCTTTTATCTTTATTACTTCTTTTATAGTTATATTTTTGCTATATCCTAAGTTGGGCATCACTCTTTTTTTAGGTGATAAAAGAAGCATCGTCATATATTGAACTAATACAATAGCTATCTAATAATCCAATCCATTTTGCTCTCAATCATTATCCCCACTTGTAACCGTAATGACTTATTAAAAAAATGTTTACTTTGCCTTGCACCACATATTCAAACAATAAAAGCAAAAGATTATGAAGTTATTGTTACTGATGACAGCAAACAACATCAGGCTAAACAATTAATAGAAGAAAACTTTGAATGGGCAAAGTGGGTTGCAGGCCCTCAAAACGGACCAGCGGCAAACAGGAACAAAGGTGCTAAACAGGCTAATTCTGATTGGCTTATCTTTATAGATGATGATTGCCTTCCAAATAAAGAAATATTGAATGTGTATCAAAATTCAATATTAAACTATGAAAAAATAAAGGTGTTTGAAGGTTGTATCAAGGCTGACAGAGCACAGCAAAGCTTGGCAGAGGAATCTCCGGTTAATGAAACTGGAGGCTATTTATGGTCTTGCAATTTTATGATCAGTAAAGACTTGTTTTTAAAAACACTTGGTGGTTTTGACGAACAATTTCCCTTTGCAGCTATGGAAGATGTTGACCTCAATTACAGGCTAAAAAAAATGAATATTGGTAAGATGTTTCTTAAAAATGCTTACGTGGTGCATCCCTGGAGATTACAAAAAAATATGGGGTTGATTACCTTAAACAGGTTTAAATCAACCCTATATTTTTTGAAAAAACACCCGGAAAAAAAAACAGAAATAAACAGCAGATATTATTTAATAGCTTTTTATAATGCACTTATCAAAAATACTTTTAAAAATGCTTTTAAATACAGGTTCAGAGGCGTTTTTAAAAAAATTATTTATGATGTGCTTCAATTATACTTTTTTTTTTATACTTTGATCGTCAGGTATTAAAGTAATATTTGAACCGAAATTAAAAAAGATATTTTTGAACATCTTTCGTTTTACCAGTTTCTGATGCAACTAAAGAACAACCTTTTGTGAAAAGTGCTCGTTAGAGTAGAACAGAGAAAATAAAATAATTACAAAATCAACATTTGTGGCAGAAAATTTTACAGAAGCAAGCAACCATAAAAAACGTGTTCTCAACCTTTCAAAACCTGTTGTACATGCTTTACGTAACCTCGTTTCAATTGTAAACAGGAGATTAAATGCATACGTTATCAATCCGCTGCAAATAAATTCACCTAATTTCGGCGGACCCAAAAAGGCGTTGCTTTCTTTCCGGGAAATAGATAACTATGTGGAAGACAAAAAAAAACAAGGCTTGCCTTACCACTCGTGGCACTTTTATGATAAAGAAATTAAAATTAAAAACCCTGAATATACAATAGGCAGCCCATCGGCAGGTGCAGAAGTTTCCGCTTATCATACAAAAACCACGGAATATGTATATTTGATGCCAAACATTAGGATCTACAGTAAATTCTTCTTTTCCTTAACAGAAGACAATTATTTATTGGCTCCGGTATCTAATTATTATGGTGATGATAAAGACTCACATCCCTCTTTTGGTACTTTAGTCCTTCCCACTTGTAAAAAATTAAAAGGCCGTTCGATTATTGTCCGCGGCGGTGCTTATTGGCATAAGATACAGGATGGATTGCCTGCTTTGTATCTTGCGGAATTGGCCGGATTTGATTTTGATAAAATAGACCACTTTATTATTCAGGACGAAATCATCAATAAGAATAGTATTTTTACACGTGTTGGTATCCCTATTGAAAAGCAGGTAAGGCTTTATGACCAAAACGAATGCTACGAGTGCGAAGAACTGATATTCTCGTCATGGTATGACAGGAAAGGAAATTGGTATAAAGACTATCTTGATAAAATTATCCAGCCTAAAGTTATTGAGAGGGTTTTTCCAAAAAGAATTTATCTTAGCCGGTCAAGGGTCAATACCAGAAAAGTTTTGAATGAAGAAGAAGTTGTTGTGTTTTTGAAAAGGTATGGTTTTGAATGTGTCCATAATGAAGATTTATCTACAGACGAGCAAATAGCCTTATTTCGAAATGCAACACATATTATTTCCTGTCACGGTTCACAATTGACTAATATTATATTTTGCAAACCAGGAACAAAAGTGTGTGAAATAAGACATATCAGCCATACGATTCATTACAGGAAAGCCTTTCATGACCTGTCAAACGGATTTGGTTTGGATTATTATCTTTTGTACACTGCATTGGGTGAAAAGTATATGGATGAAACAGGTACTATTATAGAAACTGATACACATATGTATATAGACCTTGCCGATATGAAACTGATGTTGAACAAAATGGAATTAAAAGAAACCAATTAATGTCAGAGCCGTTTGTTTCCGTTATTATCCCAACTTATAATTATAAAAATTATATAATAGAAGCTATTGATAGTATTTTACATCAAACTTATCCTCAAGACAAAATAGAAATAATTGTGGTGGATGATGGTTCAACCGATAATACTTCTACTGTATTAAAAGAACTGATAGACAAAAAAACCATTCATTATTTTTTTCAGGAAAATAAAGGAAAAGCCAATGCTACTTTTAATGCTATAAAAAGATGTACCGGAAAATATATTTTTAACTTGGATGCTGATGATTATTTTTTTAAAGACAAAATAGCAGAATATGTAGCTGTATTTGAAAAAGATGATTCTATTGTACATGTTGGTACTGCTGCAAAAGTATTATATCAAAACAATAACGTACTTGTAACAGAGAAACTTCCTATAGATATTTTAGGAAAAGCATTGGATGGAAATTGGCTCTTGCAACGTTTTTACAGCAGCAACATGTTTTTTGGGGGCGGAACAACTTATGCTGCAAAAGCTTCTGTATTAAAAACAATCCAAATTCCTGACGGCGTGGATATGTATATTGATGAGTTCCTTCTACTGGCTGTTTTACCATTGGGAAAAAGTTTCTTTTTAGAAAAACCCTTGTCTGTATGGAGAATGCACAAAGATAACTTTTCGGTTTATGCTGAAATCAAAGAAAATCAAATTAAAAAAGACGAACGGCTTTTAAGATCTTCTGCTGCTGTTTTACAGTATCTGTTGGAAAATAGCTCCAATCCAAAGCTTATTAAAATATACCAATTACAGGATGCAACCAGACAAATAGCTTTTAAAGAATCAACCAACAATAAAAAATTGAATGATATTTACCAGTATGCACTAAAAGTTTTTTTCAACATAAAACCTGGTTTTAAACTTATTTCCAAATATCACGTAATGAATCGATTAGTTCCACTCCATCTGCTTAAACTGATTAAAAAGACCCATCTTAGCGATCATATTAAAAGCGTTTAAACTATTGATAATTATATTTCTATAATTAGGGACTTTTAGATTTCTATAATCAGCCATCCCCAACTAAGGCTTTATGAAAACCACTTACTTAGTTACACCTAATTTTCCTCCTGATATTTGTGGTATTGGGGATTATGCATCCTTTCTGTATCAAAACTTAGGAGAAAATAATTTTAATACGCATATCATTACTTTTTCAAATGATAAACAACAGGACAAAAAGATACATTTTATAAAAACAGACGATAAAAAAAGCATTACAGCCTGGTTAAACTGTTTAAAAAACCCAAGTGAAGTCAATACAATTATTATCCAATATGAACCTTACTCTTTTAGCAAGATAGGCATTCCATTATATTTGATATATATATTTTTAATCCTAAAAATTAAAGGATATAAAATTTCAATTATGTTTCATGAAGTAGCAACGAGGTTGTACATTGCTAATCCAAAAAAAATAATAGTCAGTCTGTTACAATTGTTTATTGCTTATTTTCTTACTGCACTATCTTCCGTTAGAACAACCTCAACAAGCTTTAATGCGAAACAATTAAAACCTTTTAAATTTGAATTATTGCCCATTTCAAGTAATTTTACTAAAAAAAATACAACTATCCATCCAAGTGAAAACCAACTGATCATCGGATGTTTCGCAAATCGAGTAGATGATTTTTTTGCAACTGTTATAGACCAAATCTTACAAAAAAAATTAGGGCTTGTATATTTAATCGGAAAACAAAACAAAGCTAATGATGAAGTTTGGGGCAAACATGACTTTTACAATAAAGAAAGACTGTTTTTGACAGGAACATTATCACCTGATGGGATTGAAGGAATTTTTAACAAGCTGAACTTATTTATTCACATGGAAAAGATCGATGCTAAAGGACGAGGCGGTGCATCTTTAAAAAACGGCACATTGGCAGCAGCATTAAATTGGGGTTTGCCGGTTATTACTTCCAAAGGCGATATGACAGATGAAAATTTTCTTCAGCACAATAAGAATATTTTATTTGTGAACAATTCTTTTTCAGTTGATGATTGGGTAAATGCAATTGAATACTTATCCAACAATGATGCAGTAAGAACCCAGATAAAACAAAATGCTTTGCTTTTTTATCAACAGAACTTAAGCTGGCCCGTTATTACAAAAAAGTATATATCCTTGTTTGGCAATGTTTAATGGCTTGCTGTAATAAGAATTTTTAGAGATTATTTAAATATAATCAATTTAAGTTAGATGCTTCTTTTACCACATAAAATTTACTTGTGCTATGAATACAAGGCTCAAACTAATTTCTTCAGGATCCAAAAAGCAGTATAAATTTTCCTGATATAAAATTAAACGGTTTTGCTAATTAATGTTATTTTTACAGCAAAAGGTGAAATTTTGTAAAACAATTTTATCAAAATAAATATTTGAAAATCTTATTTTTATCACACAATTTTTACCCTTATATCGGAGGGATTGAAGCAAATTCAGATATTTTATCCCGTGCATTTTTTAAGGCCGGACATGAAATCCGCATTTTAACTTGGACAATAGATTCTAATAAGAATATTTTTCCCTTTCCGATTGTAAGAAACCCCTCCGTAACAGAACTATTTAAACAGCATAAATGGGCAGATTTGGTTTTTGAAAACAATCCGTGCCTCCGCCTTTCCTGGCCAAACCTTTTTTTCAATCATCCTTCTGTTATCGCGTTAAACACTTGGGTATCACGTATTAATGGTGTAATTGGGATGCATGGAAAAATTGGGATACAAGACCGGGTAAAGTTTTTATGGTTTAAAAGGGCAAGTAAAGTAATTGCAGTCAGTAATGCGATCAGAGAACATAGTTTTCCGTCCGCTATTGTCATTGGTAATCCTTATCAGGCAGACCTTTTTAAAATTATGCCTGAAATAGCTAAAACTTCTGCTTTTGTGTTTTTAGGGCGATTAGTACCAAATAAAGGGGCAGATCAGGCGATAAAAGCAATCCACCAATTACTAATTTTAGATAAAAAGGAAAATTTTTTGTCTTTTAAACCGATGCTGACTATCATTGGAGAAGGGCCGGAAAAATCTAAATTAGAACAATTGGCTGTTGATCTTGAAGTTAAAGATTATGTTAATTTTACCGGGTCGCTTATAGGTACAGACCTTGCTATTTGCTTAAACCAGCATCATTACATTCTTGTCCCTTCGCTGTGGGAAGAGCCTTTTGGAAATGTTGTTTTAGAAGGGATGGCATGTGGTTGTTTGCCTGTCGTTTCTAACGGCGGAGGTTTGCCGGACGCTATTGGAAATGCAGGGATTAGTTTTAGCCGGGGTGATATAGGAGCAATGGTTGCCTGTATCCGCACGGTGATTACTGACCCTAACTTGGAACAACAGCTTCGCCGTGCAGCCAATGCACATTTGATTAAACATCGTCCGGAAATAGTAGCACAGTGTTATTTAGAAGTAGTGGAAGCTGCTATCGGTAAAAAAAATAAAGCCAACTAATGAAAGTCGTTATTTCACACCCAACCGGCAATGCTTTTTTTCGGGCAGCAGCAACAGGGCTTTTAGATGCAGGTATGCTTTCAGGGTTCAGGACAACTGTAGCTACGTTTCCGGGAAATATTTTTGATAAATTAAGTTCCTTTAGCCCATTTACAGAATTCAACAGAAGAAAATATGATCCAAGTTTAGAAAAACTTTCCAAAACATGGCCGGGGTTTGAATTAGGAAGAATAGCTGCGTCCAAAGCAAATTTAAAAAATCTTGTTAAACAGGAAACTGGTATTTTCAGTGTAGATGCTGTTTATCAAAACCTTGATAAAAAAGTAGCCGAAAGCCTAAAATACATGGTCAAGAATGGAACCACCGCAGTTTATGCTTATGAAGACGGTGCTTTGTTTTCTTTTTCAGAAGCCAAAAAACTTAAAATTCAATGCTTATATGATTTACCGATCGGGTATTGGCGGACTGCAAAACGGCTTTTAGAGTTAGAGTATGAACGCTGGCCTGAATGGCGCCCTACTTTATTAAGTTTTGGTGACTCGGAATTAAAACTGGCACATAAAGATGAAGAGCTTCGTTTAGCAGATAAAATTTTTGTTGCAAGTCAGTTTACAGCAAATACACTAAAAGATTATCCGGGCAAATTAGCTCCGGTAGAAGTTATCCCTTATGCTTTTCCGCCTGTTGTCAATTCCCGTGTTTATAATACCGTTTCGGCAACAAAGCCTCTAAAACTACTGTTTGTAGGAGGTTTATCACAGAGAAAGGGAATAGCTAATCTTTTTACGGCCGTTGATAATCTTAAAAACCATGTTCAGTTAACAGTTGTAGGAAAAAAAGTAAGTGATCAGCCGTGCATCGCATTAGATACAGCACTTGCAAAACACCGTTGGATACCAAGCTTATCGCATGATGCAGTCCTTCAGCTAATGCGTGAGCATGATGTGTTAGTTTTCCCTTCCTTATTTGAAGGTTTCGGACTGGTAATTACAGAAGCAATGTCGCAAGGAACCCCTGTCATCACTACTGGCCGAACTGCTGGCCCCGATTTAATAGAACATGGGCAAAACGGGTGGTTGGTGGAAGCTGGCTCAACAGATGCACTTCAGGCTGCTATTGAAGAACTGATCCATAAGCCGGATATAGTTGCAGAAGTAGGCCGGGAAGCTATGGAAACTGCAAGTAAAAGGCCGTGGAAAGTATATGGCCAGGAACTTGTAGCAGCTATTTCAAAAAACAACAAATATTAAAAAATTACAGAGTTGGTTTTAGGATGGATAATTAAATTACACACCAAATTTTAGCATAATGGTTGAGATGGAAAGTACGCCTGATTTAATGTTAGACAAGCCAAAAACTTTCATAAACAGTCATAAAAAAAATGTGAACAAAGACCTTAAAATCGGAATATGGGCATATTTTTTACTTCTGATTTTTGAAGGAGCTTTAAGAAAATGGTTATTGCCCGGATTGGCAACGCCACTATTAATTATTCGTGACCCAATTGCTATTTGGTTAGTAATCAAATGCTGGCAGAGGGGATTATTTCCTTCTTCAATATATTTAAGCGGAATGGTGATAATAGGCATATTAGGAATATTTACAGCCATTTTTTTTGGACATGGTAATTTAATTGTTGCCTTATTTGGAGCAAGGATTTTATTATTCCATTTCCCATTGATTTTTGTAATGGGTAAAGTTTTTGATAGGGACGATGTAATAAAAATCGGAAAAGCTATTTTGTGGATAACTATACCGATGACTGTTCTTATTGCTTTGCAATTTTACAGTCCTCAATCAGCATGGGTAAACCGCGGTGTCGGCGGAGACATGGCAGGTGCCGGATATAGTGGTGCCAATGGGTTTTTCCGTCCTCCGGCTACCTTTTCTTTTACAACCGGAACTACTTCTTATTATAGTTTAGCTGCCTGTTTTATATTTTATTTCTGGTTCGATCTTAAAAAGGTTAACAAACTTATATTAATTGCTGCAACATTAGGCTTATTTGCAGCTATTCCTTTGTCAATCAGTAGAAGTGTGTTTTTTCAAGTTGCAATTACTTTAATATTTGTAATGCTTGCCGTATCAAGAAAACCCAAATACTTTGGCAAAATGTTGGTTGCTGTGATAGGAGGAATAACAATTTTAGCTATCCTAAGTCAAATTAGTATGTTTAACACGGCAACAGAGGCTTTTACTGCCCGTTTTGATGGTGCCGGTAAAGTAGAAGGCGGCTTAAAAGGAACTTTAGGGACCCGTGCTGTTGGTGGTTCCATCTCATCATTAACAGGATCTACCGACCAACCTATATTAGGTTATGGTATAGGAATGGGTACGAATGTTGGAAGTATGTTATTGGCCGGCAATAAAACTTTTTTAATTTCCGAAGGAGAATGGGGAAGAGAAACCGGAGAACTTGGTCCTATCCTTGGCCTTCTTGTTATATTTATACGTATTGGATTAACAGTAAAAATTGCCTGGGCAAGCTATAAAAAAGTTGCAATCAGTGATTTTTTACCCTGGATAATCCTAAGTTATGGGTGTACAGCTTTAGCAGAGGGTAATTGGGCTCAACCTACATATTTGGGTTTTAGCATTATTAGCGGAGGGCTGATGTTAGCTTCACTTAACTCATCAGATATTAAAAATAAGATTAGGAATACCAGTAAAGTTAAGGCTACCACATAAGTGTTTATTTAAATTGTTTCCTATTTAATTTTTAGTTTTTAAGTTCTATTACTAAACTCCTATTTAAATTTCTGTCATAAAATTTATAATGCTTCTTTTATCCCTATAAATTTTGTGTTTGTATGTTAAACCGATACAAAAAGTACAAGCGTTTAGTAAATTTATGTGGTAAAAGAAGCATCTAAATTTTTGTTTTTATAACCAGTGAGCAGTGGTAAAAAAATTGTGGGCAAAAAAACAGAACCCCTCTTTTTCTGATCTAAATTATAATATTGGTTTTTAAATAAAATAACTAATTTGATTGCAAATTTTAAAAATGAACCCTCCCGAAAAGATTACGATCGTTGTAGTAAGTGATAATCTGTATGCTGTTTTGATTGCAGCTTTAATTAAGTCTATTGAAATCAACCATAAAACAAGTGAGCTTATTTCTCTGTATATAATTGATGACGGGATATCAAAAAGCAATAAAAGGAAATTGCAGAATACGATCAATCCTGAAATAACTACCTTGCACTGGCTCAAATCAAATACTATCATACCTGCAGATATAAAGATTCCTTTTGATCAAAGCAGCTACCCTTTTACAATCTATTTACGTTTGTTCGCCCCTTATGCAATTAGCCGGGATTGTAAAAAATTCATTTACATGGATGTGGATATGTTGCTTTATGATGATATCTCCAAACTATTTCATATCGATCTTGGGGAAAATATACTTGGCGCAACACAAGATTCCCAGGAATTAGTAAGTTACCCTTATGCAATTCAAAATTACAAGGAATTAGGATTGGCTGCCGAAACCAAATATTTTAATTCCGGATTAATGCTGATCAATCGGGAAAAATGGATAGAAAACAATATTGCGGAGAAAGTAATGCAATGCTTGCATGATAATTTAAAATATATTTTTTATCCCGATCAATACGGACTGAATGTTATATTGCATGATAAGTGGCAGGTAATTAGTAATTTATGGAATTACAGCGATTTTTTTAAAATACCGCCAAATCCATTCCTTGTTCATTTTACTAATATAAAACCCATTTTTAAATCCTATAATAATTCAGAAAAGCACAAAGATGAGTTTTACAGAATTTTAAACCTAACAGCATTTAAAGATTTTAAACCTAAAAATGATTATCATAGAAAGTTTAAAAAAGGGATTACAAAAATTAAAAAATTTATTTATAATAAGTTTAACAAGGCGGTATAAAAGTACAGCTATTTCTATCTATTAATTTTCTTTCTATTTATGCTGATGCGTAAACATTTAAATTAGCATTTAAAAAAAATTTGTGCATATCATCTTCTTCACCCACCCAAATTTTCTTGCCCACCAAAGTATGCCGCGTTTTGCCAAAATGTTGGTTAACGGTATGGAAAAACGTGGGCACAAAGTAGAAATATGGTCGCCAAAACCTGTTTTTCATAACTTTCCTTTTCCAAAAGCTTTTAAAAAATGGTTAGGCTATATTGATCAGTATCTTGTGTTTCCGGTACAAACACGCAAGCGGTTAAAAGCAGTTGAACCTGGTTCATTGTTCGTTTTAACAGATCAGGCACTCGGTCCATGGTTGCCGTTGGTATCCGGTTTTGCACATGTGGTCCATTGTCATGATTTTCTGGCGCAACAGTCCGCATTAGGCCTTATCCCTGAAAACCCTACTTCCTGGACGGGGAAGCAATATCAGGCTTATATCCGGCGGGGATATTTGAAAGGAAAAAACTTTATATCTGTTTCGTACAAAACCCAACATGACCTTCACAGCTTCATCCGTCCTGAATTTATTAGATCAGAAGTAGTATATAACGGCTTGAACCAGTTTTTTGATGCGAAAGATGTTTTAAAATCAAGAATTGAAATCAGCGGCAAGACCGGAATCAACTTTCAAAATGGTTATCTCCTGCACATTGGCGGAAACCAGTTTTACAAAAACCGGACAGGTGTAGTAGAAATTTATGATGCCTGGCGTAACGTAAGCAAAAGTTCTTTACCGCTATTGTTGATTGGAGAATCCCCGGATGAAAAACTGACTGAAAGAATAAATCAATCTAACTTTAAATCAGGCATTTATTGTTTCAACAATATTGAAGACCATTTAATAAATGCAGCTTATTCAGGAGCTTCGACATTTATATTTCCTTCTCTGGCCGAAGGATTTGGATGGCCTATTGCCGAGGCGATGGCCTGCGCTTGCCCGGTAATCACAACCAATGAAGCACCGATGACAGAAGTTGCAGGTGATGCAGCTTTCTTAATCCCGAAGCAGCCAAAAGATAAAACTGATGTTGAGAACTGGGCAGTAAACGCAGCAAAAACAGTTGAAAAAATTATCTCCCTCTCTCCTGCCGAACGAAAAACCATTACTGATAAAGGTATTGAAAATGCAAAACGTTTTAATACAGGACATGCTTTAGATCAGATCGAGAAAATTTATCAAAGCATCATTTAAATCCATACAAACGGATGAAACTACTTCACATTATTGCCAGTATGGACCCCAAACATGGCGGTGTTTCCCAAGCATTAAGAACGATGGTTAAAGGTTTAAATGCTCATCCTGATGTTGAAAATGAAGTTATTAGTTTTGATGATCCCAATGCTTCTTTTATCGATACAAATTCAAATTACATTCATGCGTTGGGCTTGGGCAAGGGTCCCTGGTTTTACAATTCAAACTATGGTTCCTGGCTGATACAAAACCTATCGAGGTTCGATGTGGTTATTTTACATGGCTTGTGGAACTATCAGGGATACGGACTGCTCAAAGCCTTGCGTTTGCTAAAAAGTAACCCTGCTAAAAATCAACCCAACACTCCTTTTAAAACTCAATTTTTTGTAATGCCCCACGGAATGTTGGATCCGTACTTTCAAAAAGCTTCCGGCAGAAAATTAAAGGCTCTGCGCAACTGGCTTTATTGGAAATTGATAGAACGCAAAGTAATCCATCAAGCTTTCGGTTTACTGTTTACCTGTGAGGCAGAACTGCAGCTTGCCCGCAAAACTTTTGCACCGTACCATCCTTCAAAAGAATTGGTTGTAGGTTTAGGCGTGGACGAACCGCCACCGCGGACCCTCCAGATGCAGGAAGTGTTTTTAAACAAATGTCCCGGTTTAAATCAAAATCCTTACCTTTTATTTATCAGCAGGATTAATGAAAAAAAAGGTGTTGATCTGTTGATAGATGCTTACGCTGATTACCTTGAAGCAGAAAATCTTAAAACTGAAGAAAACAGCAAGAATGCCGATACTGTTTTTATCAGGCAAAAATCAGTTCCTTCAAAATTAGTGGTTGCCGGCCCGGGGTTGGAAACAGCTTACGGACAAAAAATCAAAAGTTCAGCATTAAAGTTGCAACAATCAGAACCAATGGTTTTCTTTCCGGAGATGCTGACCGGTGATGCAAAATGGGGCGCTTTTTATCATTGCAATGCTTTTGTATTACCCAGCCATCAGGAAAATTTTGGTATTGCAGTTGTAGAAGCTTTGGCTTGCGGCAAACCGGTGCTTATTTCTAACCAGGTTAATATTCATACAGAAATTGCTTCTTCAAAAGCTGGCATAATTGCAGATGACACGAAGGCAGGTACTGAAACCCTTTTAAAAAAATGGAACGAGTTATCTCCAGATCAAAAAATAGAAATGGGGAAAAATGCACGGCAGTGTTATGAAAAGTATTATGCCGTCAGTCCGGCAGCTCAAAATTTATTAAAAGCAATTACAACGGGTTAACAACTTCAAAAAATAGCAAGAACAGTTTACTTTGCACAATCATATCAAGCTTATAAGTACCTTCTTGGGTGGTTATAAGCTTTTTTATGACCAGTCCGGTATTTTCAAATAGAATTGTTCCATAATTAAATTAACCTACTTTAGCATTTTATTTGTTAAAAAGTGGGGGTAAACGAAGTAAGATGTTTTTTTAATGCAAACGGAGTTATCAAAGTTTACGATTGGTGATTATACAGCAGGGCCAAAATGGAAGGTTTTAATATGGCATTTTGTTAATTACTTTGTTTTTAATAGTGCTATGCCCTGGCCATACTTTATCAAAAGGGCACTGTTGAGGTTATTTGGCGCAAAAATCGGAAAAGGCTTAATCATTAAAACAAAAGTCCGTATTAAAAATCCCTGGAGATTGATTGTTGGGGAACATTGCTGGATCGGCGAATCAGTTTGGATTGATAATTTGGAAAACGTTTTTATGGGAAACAACGTATGCCTGTCGCAAGGATCAATGTTGTTAACCGGGAACCATGATTATACATTAAGTGATTTTCCTTATAAATTAGGTAAAATTATTTTAGAAGATGGTGTCTGGATAGGTGCAAAGTCAATTGTATGCCCAGGCGTTGTATGCAAATCCCATTCGATTTTAACCGTCAATTCTGTGGCAACTAAAGAATTAAGCCAGTGGGCTATTTATTCAGGTAATCCGGCAATTTATATCCGCGAACGTAAATCTGTGGGTTAATTTATATTTTTTAGATGGCACAGAAAAGAATTTTATTAATCGGAGGAAATTTTTATCCTGAACTTACCGGAATAGGAAAGTATAATGGTGAAATGATGGAGTGGCTAGCCGAGCAAGGAAACGTGTGTACCGTGATAACAACGTATCCATATTATCCTGACTGGAATATTAAAGAACCTTACTATAAAAAATCATTTTGGTTTAGCAGGGCGTATAAAGCAACAAATTCTATTCCCGTTAATCCTATCAAAATTTATAGGTGCCCGCATTTTGTACCAGCTAATCCTTCGGGTTTGACACGTATTCTGTCTGATGTTTCTTTTTGTCTTTCCTGTACTGTAATGGTGTTTTTAGCACTGTTTAAGAAGAAGTACGATTACGTGATCACCATTTCCCCTCCTTTTTTAACCGGCATTTTAGCTGTAGTTTATAAAAAAGTTAAAGGTGCCAAATTTTTTTACCATGTTCAGGATCTTCAAATTGATGCCGCAGCAGATTTGCAGATGATAAAATCACCTTTATTGGTTAGGCTACTTTTTAGGATTGAAAGATTTATTATGAAACGTGCAGATCTCATCAGCAGTATTTCTGAAGGAATGATAGCCCGGATTATAGAAAAATCAGGCAAAACGAACGTAAGCTTTTTTCCAAATTGGGTTGATCCTGCCGTATTTTATCCATTATCAGAAAAACACCTGTTAAAAGAAGCATTCGGTTTTCAACCTAAAGACAAAATCATATTATACTCTGGCGCGATAGGCGAAAAACAAGGTTTGGAAGCTATCTTGTATGCAGCAGATTCTTTAAAAAATATTAAGGATTTAAAGTTTATCATTTGCGGTTCTGGCCCGTATAAGAAGAAACTGGAAAATTTGAAAGTAACTTTACAAGCCGGCAACGTATTCTTTTTGCCTTTACAACCGGCAGATAAGTTAAACAGATTTTTAAATATGGCTGATATTCATTTAGTGATACAAAAAACAAATGCAAGTGATTTGGTGATGCCCTCCAAACTTACCCCAATCCTGGCAATTGGAGGAATGGCGGTTATAACGGCTCCGGTAAAATCCAGCTTATTTAAAATAGTAAATGCAAACAACATGGGGATTTTAGCAGAACCGGAAAACCAGGATGCTTTGATAAATGCCATCCGTACTGCCCTTAATCAAACCGATGAAAACATCAAGAAAAATGCCCAGGATTATGCAAGAAAGTACTTATCAATTACTGAAATACTGAAAAAATATACTAAAGATATGCAAGAGGCATGAAAATGTTTGACCAGACTTTAATTCTATAGTTCTAAACGCTTCTTTTATAACAATTTAATCAGCTTACAAGTGATACTTAAGCAAGTCTTACTATTATTGACTTAACTAATAAGCATCATTTTTAAAACTTTTATTATATATTTATCATTTCATAAACCTTACAATTAGGTTATTACCCAAATATGGAAAACCGTTACATATTTTTTTTAATAGTTTTACTCTTTCTGGGGGATTTAATAGCGATCAATTGTTCTTTTATGATCGCTTACTTTTTGGACAACCAGAAAAATGCGCTCACTCAATCTTCCCATTACAATCTTGATCTGTTGATATTTAATGCTACCTGGATCATATCTGCTTTTTTTATGCAGTTATATCACCGGGAAACAGCACAGCGGACAGAATTTATATTTCAAAAAAGCTGGCGGGCAATTGTCTTACATGCACTAACATTCAACGTCGTAATTTTATTAACCAATTACGCTTCTTATTCCAAAAGCTTTCTGATTTATATTTTTGTTTTTGAAGTTTGTGCATTTATAATCAGCAGGTTTGTGATTACTGCATTTGAACAATATCATATTAAAAGGGTCCGGTTTAAGAAAAAAATCGCAATTGTTGGCTATAATGAAACCGGGAAAAGGCTGGCAGATTACTTTTTAAAGAATCAGATGTCGTATAATTTTTCCGGTTTTTTTGATCATACCAAAGAGAGTTACATTGACAAGGCAAACCAGGAAGTAATAAGGCCAATCGATAGTTTAATGGATTATGCAGCAGAAAATGAAGTAGCAGAAGTCTATTCTACATTATTTCCGGAAGATTACCACAACATGAATGACCTGCTATCAGTAGCAGAACAAAATTGTGTCAGGTTTAAATTTATTCCTGATGTGACCAAAATCATCAATTCTGATTATTCTATCGATACTTATTTTGATGAGATACCCGTATTAAGTACACGCACCGAACCTTTAGAACATATTACCAATCGGATTTTTAAACGTTCTTTCGATATACTTTTTAGTCTTGGCGTCATATTCTTTTTACTTTCCTGGCTGATACCTATTCTTACCATTATCATCAAGCTTCAATCCAAAGGCCCTGTTTTTTTTATGCAGCTTCGTTCAGGCAGGGATAATAAACCATTCTGGTGTTATAAATTTCGTAGTATGACTGTTAATGAGGATACAGAACACATCCAGGCTACAAAAGGAGATTCAAGGGTAACTAAAATTGGGGCTTTTATGCGAAAAACAAGTATAGACGAACTCCCGCAATTTTTTAACGTATTAATGGGTAACATGAGTATCGTTGGGCCGAGGCCGCACATGCTGAAACATACAGAAGAATACAAGGCAATTGTACACCAATACATGGTACGCCAGTTGTTGAAACCCGGAATTACAGGCTGGGCACAAGTGAGCGGTTATCGTGGGGAAACAAAAGACCACAAACAAATGGTAAAACGTGTAGAACATGATATTTGGTACATCGAAAATTGGTCTATTATGCTGGATATAAAAATTATATTTTTAACAATTATCAACACAGCAAAAGGCGAAGAGAATGCCTATTAAAATTTTTAACTTTTAAACAAATTCAACATTACTTAAATACTGTTTTTATACCTAATTTTATTACAGAGAAGTCTATATCTGTTTACAATTGGATTACCCAACATTTATTAAAAGATTTGAAGTAGCATTTTTAATTAAAATTATATATGAAAAAGAAAGCCTTGGTTACAGGGATTACCGGTCAGGATGGTGCCTATCTTGCAGAGTTATTGTTATCAAAAGATTATGAAGTACATGGTATTAAACGCAGAAGTTCCTCCTTTAATACAGATCGTATTGATCATTTGTATCAGGATCCGCACGAAGAGAACGTAAGCTTCTTTATGCATTATGGTGATTTATCTGACTCAACCAATTTAATACGGATCATCCAGCAAGTACAACCGGACGAGATTTACAACTTAGGTGCCATGTCGCATGTTAAAGTTAGTTTTGATACACCGGAATATACAGCAAATGCAGATGGGATAGGAACATTAAGGATCCTGGAAGCTGTTCGTTTATTAGGGTTGACTAAAAAAACTAAAGTTTATCAGGCTTCCACTTCCGAGCTTTATGGTTTAGTTCAAGCAGTTCCGCAATCAGAAACTACGCCATTTTATCCGCGTTCACCTTATGCCGTAGCCAAGTTGTATGCCTATTGGATCACCGTAAATTATCGTGAAGCTTATAATATGTTTGCCTGCAACGGTATATTGTTTAATCATGAAAGTCCGTTACGGGGTGAAACGTTCGTAACCCGTAAAATTACCCGTGGTGCATCCAAAATAGCTTTAGGCTTACAGAAAAAATTATACCTGGGTAATTTAGATGCCCGCAGAGACTGGGGACATGCAAAAGATTACGTGGAAGCGATGTGGCTGATCCTGCAACAGGAAGTACCCGAAGATTATGTAATTGCTACCGGCATTACTACACCTGTCCGCGATTTTGTAAAAATGGCTTTTAAGGAAGCTGGAATCGAAGTTGAGTTTAAAGGAGAAGGTGTAAACGAAAGAGGTTTTGTTGTTTCCTGTAGCAACCCGGAGTTTCAGATTGAAATAGGAAAAGAAGTGGTTGCTGTAGATCCTGCATACTTCCGCCCTACCGAAGTTGAATTATTAATTGGTGACCCGACAAAATCCATCACCAAATTAGGTTGGAAAATTAAGTATGATTTACCAATGCTGGTACAGGATATGATGAATTCTGACTTAAAACTTTTCAAAAAAGAAAAAGCATTAAAAGAATTGGGTTACACAATCAAAAACCAATACGAGTAAATAATTGTATATTATAGTTTTACTCTAAACAAAAATAAATTGGAAAAAAGTGCCAAAATATACGTAGCCGGCCACAACGGAATGGTTGGTTCGGCTATCGTAAGAAAACTTGTTGAAAAAGGCTATGAAAACATCATCACCAGAAATTCAAAGGAATTAGACCTGAGAAACCAGCAATTAGTTGCTGATTTTTTTGCAGCGGAACAACCGGAATATGTATTTTTAGCAGCAGCAAAGGTAGGAGGTATCATAGCCAACAATACATACCGGGCAGATTTTATTTACGAGAACTTAGCTATACAAAACAATATTATCCACCAATCTTATCTTACCGGTGTAAAAAAGCTATTGTTTTTGGGTTCCAGTTGTATTTATCCGAAAATGGCACCCCAACCAATTAAAGAAGAATATCTGCTGACGGGCTTATTGGAAGAAACCAACGAACCTTATGCCATTGCAAAAATAGCGGGTATCAAAATGTGTGATGCTTACCGCGCACAATATGGTTGTAACTTTATATCAGTAATGCCCACCAACCTGTATGGTTGTAATGACAACTATCATCCGCAAAACTCCCACGTTTTGCCGGCAATGATCAGACGGTTTCATGAAGCTAAACTAAACCATGCAGAAACGGTTGTAATTTGGGGTACAGGTACGCCAAGAAGGGAATTTTTATTTGCAGATGACTTGGCAGAAGCCTGTTATTACTTAATCAATAATTACAACGAGCCGGAACCAATTAATGCAGGAACAGGCGTTGATATCAGCATTAAAGATCTGGCGCTCCTGGTCAAAAGCATTATTGGTTTTGAAGGTAAAATCGAGTTTGATTTGACTAAGCCTGATGGTGCCCCGCGTAAGTTGATGGATGTTAGCAGGCTGCATGATGCTGGCTGGAAACACAGCATCAACATTGATGAAGGGATTAAATTAGCTTACGAAGATTTTTTGTCTAAAGATTCGGACGTAGCGATTAGATAATTTAAGTATCATACTTCTTTTAGCAGGTCTTTTTTATTCGCTAAACTGATCTTCTTTTTTTTAAAATGGATCGGACATAGGTTGCTTCAGCAGGCGTATTCACATTAATTAAAGCACCGGCATCCGGTGCTTTAATTGTTTTTGCGTTTTCCCCGATCAAAATCTTCCGTAAAGAATGATGCTGTTTTTGCAAGCACAATTTTAGTATTTCAAAGCTTTTCGGTTCCCATATTGCAATCAAGGGTTCCGGCAAATGATCATCAGGATTTTCAAAAACAGTTGCTATTTTTGCCGGATTTCTTTCTTCTGCCAGAAACTTCAAAGTTTGTTCATCGATCAAAGGCAGATCACAAGCAACAATCATCCAAGCAGCATCCGGAAACTTTTCAAATGCGGAAAGTATGGCTTCCATTGGTCCGAATGTTGGATATCGATCTATGATACTTTGATACTTTGAATCAATTTCTTCAGCCTGATCTATGCGGCAGGAAATAAATACTTCTTCACAACAACATTTAAGCAAGTCAGCCAGATAATATTGTTGTTGCTTTCCATGCCAGCTCATCTTTGCTTTGCTCTCTCCCATCCGCAAGCTTCTTCCTCCTGCAAGTACCAATCCTTTCAAAGACTGATCCAACTTTACCATTTCAAATTTACCAGTGCCTGGCATAAAACTTCAAAAATTGTCCTTTTATTAAATAATCCGATAATTTCAATTTCCATTTCAGGCGTTTTGAAACTCAAAGTTTGATAATAAATAATTGCAACAGCACCCAATAAAATAGGTGCTAAAAGAAGTATGTAAAGGTTTGAATTAGATATTAACTTCTTCATAATTATTAGAGATAAGATTATGTTCCTATAAATCATTTGCCTATCTGCCGATTAATTTTAAGAAACTTCCGCTAAAAGCAACTGAGGCACTATCAGCAATGGTAAAATTTCTCTTTGTGATAACTGGGTTTTCAATTTCCAAATAATTTTTGCCCTGTACATTTATGGTTGCATTATTGATTTGATTGCTTGAAGAGATTGTAAGCTTTGCATTATCAGATAACTCATCACCTACCGATGCCTGTAAATCATCAATCTGGTTTCCTTTTAAAAATAGCTCTACCCCTTTACTTATTTTTAAAGATAATTTGTTTAAAGTAAAACCAGCTACAGTTGTTGTAACTCTTGAATGGATTATATTTTGACCTGATTTACCAAGATAAGGAACTGTAGTTACCTGATCAAGGGAAGGACAAATAATGGTAATGCTGTTATCATAAGTGCTTACTTGGGTTGATTGCTTGTTGGCCACTTCAATCACCAAAGTTGTTCCTTTACGCGAAATATTGAACCGGTCTTTCCAAACGCCTTTTACCCAGATGACAGACTCGTTCCCTTTTTCAACCTGAATGGAAATAAGGTTGGCGGCGCGGTTGTCAATTTTGTTGAAACCATTAAAAGCGGTTATTTTTTCAAAACCATAAAACCTGCTTTTATAAGTGCCTTTTTTGTATTGTCCCCGCAAAGACAAATCGTAAGTAATCAAAGAGATGATGACGACCAAAATAGCCGTTAAAAATAATTTATTGCTTGTTTTCATGATGCTGTTTTTATGCCTGATAATTTTGTATTTTAAATGCTTCGTACCGTTTTTCAATCTCATCCAAACTAATCTCCAACAGAAAGATATTTTTGAAAAACTCCGGTAATTCTTGCTGTAAAAAGCGTTCTTTCCGGTAACTTTTCACTTTGCTTTTTGCATCGGCACTTACAAAATAACCGATACCGCGTTTGTTAAAAATCACTTCCCGGTTTTGCAGGAAATCATAAGTCCGGGCAACCGTATTTGGGTTTACTTGTAATTCTACTGCTAAATCTCTAACCGACGGTATTTTTTGTTCGGCAACCCATTTATCCAAAATTATATGTTCGCTCACATATGCTGCAATTTGCAGATAAATGGCTTCGTTGTCTCTAAAATCCATAATTAAACTTCCTTTTCTTTTAGCTTGTAATAAGCACTTATCCATAAAACCAGCACCACTAAGCCAAGGACGATTGCACCCGTATAATCTTGTATTGAAGCTTGATGTATCGTCCAATTCTGTTTGCCGTCTGTAAAATTAACCGGACTAAAAATAGTACCTCCGTTAATTGTTTCCTTAATCATCGAACCCATGATCGGTTTATTAATCAATCCAAGAATAAAAGCACCGATAAAAAAAGCAAAGGCTGTTTTGATGAAGTGCATCTTCTCAAAATAAATCGCTCCTAAAAAAGTAATCGAATGCAAAAATGTGTAGATGATGAAAGCGTAATATGGATGAGGCCTGAAATCATTTGTAAATAGATTTATGACTGAATTGTCTTGCTGTGGTGTACTTGGATGCCCAAGTTGAACAACTATTGTTGCGATGAGATAAAACAGCGCGACATATAAAACCTGGAAAATAACGAAGGAATATAACCAGCCGACAAAGTATTTCTCAAAACTTGAAGCTGGTAAAGTAAGTGCCGGAATGGCTTTCTTTTTATCACCTAAATCTGTAAAAATCATACTGGTAAAAATGCAGCCGGCGATCAGTAAAAAAGCAATAAAAAATCCAAATTGAACAGATTGTGGTAGGTGACCATCGTCTTGATAAGAAACAAAGGCCATAAACAAAAGTAATATGCCAGCCAGAACCGCTGTGGACATGAAGTAAGTACGGTAGTTTTCGACGGTATGCTTTTTAAAAAGCATGGAAAACCTTTTCAAGTTAAATGTTTGGTTCATGATTGCTTATTTTAGGATTTCGGTAATGGTTTGATCGTTGTTGATGATGGCATTAAAAAGCAATTCCATATCCACTTTACTGTAGCTGCCGTTGGTATTTTTGGTGATGGTGTTCATCCCGCGGATGCTTTCTTCAGCATATAAAACTTGGGCACCAACGGTTGAAGTTGTGCTGAAAGTCAATCTTTCCGAAATTTCGTCCAAGCTTCTGTTCAGCACAATTTTTTGTTGATGGACAACCAGCAAAGTATCTATCAAATTATCCAAATCACGGACCTGATGGGTAGAAATAATAATGCAGCGGTTTTCTGTTAAAGCGGAAGCAATGATTTTTCGGAACTGACTTTTTGATGGAATATCCAAACCATTGGTTGGTTCGTCCATAATCAGTAAGGAAGTATTGGTGGAAAGCCCGAAAGCGATCATCACCTTTTTTTGCTGGCCGAAAGAAAGTTTATTTAACAAACTATCATTCGGAACATCAAATTCTGTCAACATTTTACTGAATTGCATTTCATCAAAAGCCGGATAAAAATGAGCTGTACTTTTTACAAATTGTGTGGCAGTAAGCGAAGGCATGTAAACTTCTTCAGGGATAAAAAACAAGTCTTGCAAAAATGCCGGCAAGCGTTTGGCCGCATTATAACCGTTGACTTCGCAAGTTCCCTGTTGCGGAAAAACCAGGCCGGCAATATTTTTTAATAAAGTTGATTTACCTGCACCGTTTTTCCCCAGCAAACCGTAAATGTGCCCTTCCTGCATGTGCAGGTTCAGGTCCTGGAACAAGATTTTTTTCTTGCCGTAGCCAAAAGTTAAGTTTGAAATATTTATCATATTTAATAGTTTAGTGTATTAGTTATATAGTACACTGCAAACGTAAACATGATTTTAATTAAAACAAGGATTTTTTAAAAAATATTTTTTGAATGGTAAAAGCAGTATCGTTCCCTTGTCTTTTTTAGAAAGAGCCTGAACCTTTTTCTGATGTTATTTTAAAAGCTGTATAAATTTATATCAGAAATTTACAGTACTTCTTTTAGCCATATAAAATTGGTGTTTGTATTTTATGCGGATGCAAAAAGCATAGAAAGATTATGTTTTTTAGGTGCTAAAAGAAGCAGTTCGCTTTCAAAATAATAATATAAAATATCCTTGTTTTTCCGGAGAATCAAATAAGATGTTCCTCTTGATAAGTTATCAACACATAGACAATTACATTCTACAGATGTAGCTGTTACAGATGTCGGAAGGATGCAGAAAGAGTATGGCTACTTAAATATTATACGTATAAGTACGCATGTTTTAAAATGTAAATGCGCTTTACATGGTTTTAAATTGTCTGTTACTTTGGATACAAAATAAAATTACAATTACTACAATTTGTATAAGTAAATTAGGCTATTACGAACAGAAATAATTAACCAATTAAATTAATCACTTAAAACCAAACACCATGTTATCAATCAAACCGCTTTGCTGTATGCTGGTTACAACCCTATTTACCCAACTGTTGATTGCCCAAAACAGTAGCAGACAAGTTCCTATTCAAAAACCTGTTGTTATAACCAGAGAAGGAGGGAATTTTATACCTATAAAAGAGGCTGCTTTATATACCCACCAATTTCAACATGATTATCCTAATAAAAATTTTCCTTATGCTGAAAAATTTAACAAAGCCCTTATTCTAAGATTGTTACAACAACAAGGCGCAACCAATCTGAGAATTTATCTTGGAGAAGATGTTAGAAGTAAAAAGATTAAAATGGTTTTGGTTGCCGTTGATGATAAAGGTATCGACATTACAAAAAGGGTGCCTATGCAAGATGGAAAACTAAAACTTAGGAAAATTTCATATATCAAAGCCAATAATTACTATTTTGAGGATGACGGTTTGGCTTTAGAAAACGGGCAGCAATGCCTTCATATGTGTAATGTTAATAGTAGTCCGCTTTACCAAGCTCAGTAAAGCTATGATGACCGCTTTTTTTCTTTTTTTGTTAAGCCAATCCATATTAATACCAATTTTGATTGGTTTGATACATATTAAAAGAATGGGTAAAATCTATTACCCATTCTTTGTATTGTTAGTAATAGGTTTTATAAATGAGTTGATAAGTTTTATCCTTATCAGCAAGTTTCAATTAACAAATTCCTCTGCAAGTAACATTTATAGTTTAATAGAATGCTGCTTAATTTTATACCAACTATATGTGTGGCAAAACTCAAAAAAAGGTTATTGGTTATTTATTATTTTAGCAAGCACTTGTGTTGTAGTATGGATAATTGAAAATGTGTTTTTTTTCAAAATAAATACATTTGATAGCCCTTATTTCATGGTACTGTATTCTTTTGTTATCGTAATGCTCAGTATCAATCAAATTAATGAAATTATAACTCATTCGAAATTACCTTTGTTAAAAAACCCTCAAATTATTTTATGCGTAGCTTTTGTTACTTATTTTATCTATCAGATTATATATAGAGCCTCTGAATTTATTTCAGTTGAATCAATTCTATTTTTAAGGCTTAACATTGGTTTTGCATACATTAATTTCATTATAAATTTACTATTTGCAGTTGCTGTATTTTTTATAACCAGCAAAAACAAAGATAAGTACGATGAATATTTCAGGAACCGTTAAAGGAAAAAATTAATATAAAAGAGGTCAACTATGGAACCTGAATGACAGATAAATTATTCTACACCGTAATCATCACCTCATTGCTGATTGCTGTCATCATTGTATTTTTTGTTGTATCTGTCGTCCGCTACCACAGGCGGTACATCCGTTTGCAAAAAGAAAGGATAGAAGCAGAAATTTTGATGCAGGAACAGGAACGGAAACGCGTAGCCAATGACTTGCATGATAGTTTGGGCCCACTTTTGTCAACCGTAAAACTATACTTGCATAGTATTGCGGTAAGCAATCAACAAGACAAAGAACTACTCGGAAAAGCTTCTAATTATATTGATGAAACGATCACAAGTTTGCGCGAAATTTCATACAATCTTTTGCCGAGCGGTTTAAGCCGGAAAGGACTTGCAGAAACATTGAAAGAATACATCTACCGAATTACCAGCCGGAATGTTTTAAAAATTGATTTTACTGCGGATGAGAACTTGAACATCAACCAAAAGATCGAAATTCATTTGTTCCGTATCCTGCATGAAATTATCCACAATACAATTAAACATGCCAAAGCACAAACTTTGCACTTATTGATAACCAGCAAGCCGGACGGATTGGTGATCCTGACAGAAGATGACGGCCTTGGGTTTGATGTTGAAGATACCCGGGATTCATCTGCTGGTCTGGGTTTGAAAAGTATGGAGAGCCGCTGCGAATTGATTGGCGCTTCCCTGCAAATTATTTCTGAAAAAGGAAAAGGATGTAAAATAATTATAAAAATCCCGCATTCCTAAGTTAGAATATTAGGTTATAAAGTTTAGCTTGCTTTGGCGATGCTTCTTTTATCCTATAAAAACCATCATGCTTTCTGACTTTTTTTCAGCAAACAAAATTACATGTTAAAAGAAGTATTTGCTTTCAAAAATATAATTATAAATAGGATGTATTTATCATGAAAAAAATTAACTTAGAAAATATTTATTTCATGACTTCTTGATTTTTTAATTTAAGCCTCATGTTTTACAATATCAATATTGTCATTGCCGACGATCATGAAATTTTCCTGGACGGCCTGTCGCTCATGCTATCCAGGCAGGAAGGTTTTAACGTGCTTGGAAGGGCATCAAACGGCAAACAACTGATCGAGCTGGTAAACAAGGAAAAACCGGATGTGGTGCTGACGGACATCAGGATGCCGATAACAGATGGGATAGAAAGCACCAAACAGCTATTGGCAGATCGCCCGGGTTTAAAAGTAATTGCTTTATCGATGTTTGATGAAGAAAACCTGATCATCGAGATGCTGGAGGCAGGGGCCAAAAGATATTTGCTCAAAAATGCGCACAAGGATGAGATTGTTGAGGCCGTAGTAAGCGTTTACCAAAACAAAAATTATTATTGCGCCCATACTTCTGCACAACTGGCATCCATGATTGTGCGGAGTAAATTTAATCCGTACAAACAAAAACCGCCCATTACATTTAACGACCGTGAAAAAGAGATCATCAAACTGATTTGCCAGCAGCAGACCACACAGCAAATTGCCGACAAAATTTATTTAAGCAAGCGGACGGTAAAAGGTTACCGCATCAAAATCCTGGAAAAAATCAATGCCAAAAATATTGTCGGCGTGGTTATTTTTGCCCTTAAAAACAACATTCTTAAAGAAGAAGATGTTCTTTAAGAATGTTGTTGAACCCATCATTTACCCTATACTTCTTTTACCCTATAAAAATCCGGCTGCTATTTCTTCTTAGGCAACCGGGCGTTTAAATCAGCAATGGTTACACTCATCATCCGCCCGATCGGTTGTTTGCCGCGATAGGTAATGATTTTGAGTTGGGCAGCTTCTTTCGGAACAAGCAGCGGCTGTGTGTATTTGGGATAAAACCTGTCCGGGAAGGAATTATCAAAGCTGTAATAAATATCCAGGTCTTTAATTTCTGTGGATAAGGCAATATTTAAAGTGCTGTCTTTGCGGGAAACGTTGATAATCGGATCATAAACACTGGGCGCATAATTTGTTTCCGCTGCTTCCAATCTTGGAAATTGTGCTTCTACCCTTCCCGAAAAATTGTCCCAGTTCTTTTTTTCTTTTGGCGACCAAAGCGTTTCTGCAATAGCAAAAGCGCGCGGCCAGGTCATGTATTCGGCTTTGCGCATGTTGTAAACCTGCTCCGTCCACAAATTTGCCTGCCCGCCTTTAATCAGTTTAGCATCCACGCTGTCCGGGACCGGTTCAAACTCATACGCCTTTTGCAAACGTAGTGTCGAATATACTTTTGATTCGATGGCCGGATCGCCCTGCATGTAATCTATGTAAGCAAAAGTAGTCGGGCTCATCACCACTTCATGGCCCATTTTAGCAGCTTCTATCCCGCCTTTCATTCCTTGCCAGCTCATCACCACAGCATTCGGTGCTAAGCCGCCTTGCAGGATCTCGTCCCAGCCCAAAAACTTTTTTCCTTTGGATTCTACAATTTTTTCTACCCGTTTCTCAAAGTAGCTTTGCACTTCTTCCATGTTTTTAAGCCCTTCTTTTTGCATCAGCACTTTTACAGAATCGCTTTTCGCCCAGAAGTTTTTCGGGCATTCATCTCCGCCCAAATGGATATATTCAAAAGGAAAAAGTTGCGCTACCTGCGTGAGCACTTTGTCCATAAACGCATAAACCTTTTCGTTGGCCGGACACAAAGTATTGTCAACCAAAGCTATAGGCGGCTGTCCGTGCGACCAGTCCATGATCTCTTCACCGGAACGTACATGGTATTTATCTGCACCCGGCGTACAAGACAGTTCGGGATAAGCAACAACGGCTGCCAGGCTATGGCCCGGAACATCAATTTCGGGCAAAATATTTACAAAACGTTCCTTGGCGTATTGTACCAATTCCCTGATGTCGTCCTGCGTGTAAAAACCGCCGTAAGTGCGTGGTTCATCAGCCGGCGGCGGTGCAAAAGTCCCGAAATAACCAACTTTTTTTGCGTTATAGGCACCAACTTCTGTCAGCCTTGGCAAACCTTTAATTTCGATCCGCCAGCCTTCATCATCGGTTAAATGCAAGTGCAGCAAGTTGTATTTGTACCGGACCATGGCATCAATGTACTGCTTCACTTCCTGCTTGGTAAAAAAATGACGGGAAACATCAAACATCAACCCGCGCCAGCCAAACCTTGGGTAATCCGTAATTTTCACACAAGGAACCGTCCATTTTACATTTTTAACCACTGTTTTACTTTCAATTTCTTTGGGCAGCAATTGCATCAGCGTTTGCACACCATAAAATAAACCGGCAGCTTGGTTGGCTTTGATCACGATATTTTTTGTGTTGACGGCCAGCTCGTAACCTTCTTTCCCGATCACCGGGTTTTCAGTTTTGTTGAGCACCAATTTTATAGTGCTAAAAGAAGCATTGCTTTTGATGAAAACTGTTTTGCCGGTTGCAGTCGAAATTTTATTTTTAAGATAATTGGTAACGGGCAGCATTACGCCTGAAGGACTGGCATCAACCGTAACAACTGCGGGAAGCAAAAATCTGCCCTGATTTTTTATAATGCTGACCGGTTCCGGGATTAGGGCAATCGGTTTAACACTGCTTTGGCTGAATACGGACAAAGAAAACAGGCAGCAACAGAACAATACGGGAAGTTTTAGCATAACAAATTTTTATTAAAATAAGATATAATTGGCTTGGTTTTGAAAAATGAATGCGTACAATAAAGCAGCCTGATGAATTACCAGGCGACCGGCAATTTATAAAAAAAGCATCAAAACCAGATCAAAGAAAATTATTTTTTAAAGGTGTCGGATTGCTTTTAAGAAATAAGGTTTTTTAAAATCTAATTGATACGGATGAAAAGTCATCCACACGTTGATGCTTCTTTTATCAGGTAAAATCAGGCACGCAACGGATAAAAAATTGTTATAAAATAACATCGATAAAAGAAGCATCTTTGTTCAATTATGGTAAGAACCAATAGATTACTGATGGCTTTGGCCATGTTTGCCTGTGTCCAAACAGCTTCGGCTCAAAGCAAAAGCATTTATAAAAAAGGCTGGACTGACTTCAATAAAAATGGTGTAAAAGATGTGTTTGAAGATCCGGCAGAACCGGTTGACAAACGCATTGCCGATCTGCTCAGCAAAATGACTTTGGAAGAAAAAACCTGTCAGTTGGCTACCCTTTACGGTTATAAACGGGTTTTGAAAGAAGAAATGCCCACGCCTTCCTGGAAAAACGAAATCTGGAAAGATGGGATTGCCAACATTGACGAGGAGTTGAACAACTTGGTTTCTTTGACGGACGATGCGCCAACGCAATACAGTTATCCGTTCAGCAAACATGCTTCGGCTATCAACACGATCCAAAAATGGTTTGTAGAGCAAACGCGCATGGGCATTCCGGTTGATTTTACAAATGAAGGGATCCATGGCCTAAACCACGACCGGGCCACTTCACTGCCGGCGCCGATTGCCATTGGTAGCACCTGGGACAAAAATTTGGTTCGCCGCGCCGGACAAACGGTGGGCATGGAAGCAAAAGCGTTGGGTTATACCAATATTTATGCGCCGATTTTGGATCCGGCGCGCGACCAGCGTTGGGGAAGAGTGGTTGAATGTTACGGCGAAGATCCATTCCTGATCGGCGAGCTGGGCACACAAATGGTTTTGGGCATCCAGGAAAAAGGTGTTGCTTCCACCCTAAAACATTACGCCGTTTACAGCGTGCCGAAAGGTGGCCGCGATGGCAATGCCCGAACCGATCCGCATGTGGCACCGCGCGAAATGTACCAGATTTACCTTTATCCGTTTAAAACAGTGATCCAAAAAGCGCACCCAATGGGCGTGATGAGCAGTTATAACGACTGGGACGGCGTTCCGATAACCGGCAGTTATTTCTTTCTGACCGAATTGCTCCGGCAGAAATTTGGCTTTGATGGTTATGTCGTTTCTGATAGCGAGGCAGTTGAGTTTCTGTACAGCAAGCATCATGTGGCTGCGGATTATAAAGGAGCGGTAAAACAAGCTATCGAAGCAGGTTTAAACGTGCGCACGAATTTCACCATGCCGCAAACGTACATTTTACCTTTGCGGGAACTGGTGAAGGAAGGCAGCGTGAGCATGAAAACGCTGGATTCACGCGTGTCCGATGTGTTGCGTGTGAAGTTTCGGCTGGGTTTGTTTGATCATCCTTATGTAGAAAATCCTGCTGCGGCCGATCGGATTGTGCACAGCCAGGCATCGGCAGCAATGGCTTTGCAACTGAACCGTGAAGCCATGGTTTTGCTGAAAAACGAGAACAACCTGCTTCCACTCAATAAAAACAAGGTAAAAAGAGTATTGGTTACCGGTCCGCTGGCAGCCGAAACCAATTATGCCACCAGCCGATACGGCCCGTCGCATAATCCTGTCACCAGCGTGCTGAAAGGAATCCAGGATTATATGGGCAATGATGGCCTGGTGGTTTCTACCAAAGGTTGCGAGGTAGTTGATGCTACCTGGCCCGAAAGCGAAATTATAGAAACGCCGCTTACCATGCAGGAACAGGCCGAAATCAACAATACTTTGGAGCGGGCCAAAGAGGTGGATGTGATTGTTGCCGTGGTGGGCGAAGACGTAAAACGCGTGGGCGAAAGCCTTTCCAGGACTGGGTTGAACTTGCCGGGCAGACAATTAAAGCTGATCCAGGCTTTGCAAGCCACCGGAAAACCTGTAGTAATGGTGATGATCAACGGGCAGCCTTTAACCATTAACTGGGAAAATAAATACGTCCCGGCCATTCTTGAAGCCTGGTTTCCGGGGCCGGAATCAGGAAAAGTGATTGCGGAAACTTTGTTCGGCGAAAACAATCCCGGAGGAAAACTTTCGGTCACTTTCCCCAAAACCACTGGTCAGATCGAACTCAACTTTCCGTTTAAACCAGGTTCGCAGGCCAATCAGCCTACCAGCGGACCGAACGGCTACGGAAAAACCAGTGTAAACGGAGCATTGTATCCTTTCGGTTATGGTTTAAGTTATACAACTTTTACTTATAGTAATTTGATCGTCAGCCCGTTATCGGCACAAAACCAAGCTGACATTACCGTTTCGGTTGACGTTACCAATACCGGAAAAGTAAAAGGCGATGATGTAGTGGAACTGTATTTGAAGCAAGAAGTGAGCAGCGTGACCACGTATGAATCTGTGTTGAGAGGATTTGAACGCGTGCCATTGCAGCCCGGCGAAAAGAAAACAGTCCGGTTTACGCTGCACCCGGATGATCTGGCGATTTTGGACAAGAACATGAACTGGACCGTCGAACCCGGGAAGTTCCGGGTGATGATTGGCAGTTCCTCGGAAGACATCAAACTAAAAGCTGAATTGGAAATCAAAGAGTAACCGTTTTGAGCCTGTTTAAATTTATACAAGATCCTTCGATATGCTCATGATTCTTACCAATGCTTCTTTTACCCTATAAAAGTTGGTGCCTGCATCAATTTAAACAAACCAAAATTAAATGCCTGCCATTTTTTAGGTGATAAAAGAAGCATGAAAATTTTATTAAGCAAATTTTAAACAGGCTCTTATTCCTGATCAGGAAATTTTTTATAGTGTAGAAACTGTACCTTTGCACCATTATTTTTAAGGGAAAATCAGCTGTTTCAAACCGAAAGAATATCAGAACAAATACTATGAAAAAAATTGTTGACTACAGAAAATTGCTGGGTGTAAATACGGATGTGGAATTGCAGGAACTGAAAACGGTTTACAGAAGTTTGATGAAAACCTGGCATCCCGACAAGTTTTTGGAGAGCCATGAAGATAAGCTCGCGGCAGAAGAAAAGAGTAAAACAATTATCGAAGCCTATCATTTTTTGGTCAGCATTGCGCCTGAAACCCGCAACCAAACCCTTGCAGATTATACCTTGAGCACGAATTCCGGTTTGTTGGATTACGAATATAAATCCCAGGTGCTTACCGTTATTTTTTCGGATGGCAATGCTTACGAATATTTTGATGTGCCCAAAGCGGTTTACATCAAGCTGGTAAATGCAGATTCGCCCGGCAGGTTTGCCCGCAGGCATATTTTCAACACTTATGTTTACAGAAGCACGAGCAAACTGGTTGCTTCTGCCTGATTAGAGTTTATCACTTGGTAATTTAAAACGGATGATTAAAAGAAACAGTACCAATTTTTAGGTGCTAAAAGAAGCATCACCAAAGCCAACCCTATTCGCCCGGACGATAAGTTTTTGCTGCATGTTTCAGTACATCTTCCCTATAAAACAGCACGTCTTTAAATTTTCCGTCTAAGTACATTTGCGCCTGATCGGTAAAATTTTTTGAGTTTGGGCCGAAGGATTGCCCGCCGGTAATGATAGTTTTAGCTTTGATTTTCGGACCGAACTCCACGGCTGCAATAAAACTGTTTCCGGAGTAACCGTAACGCTTTTTAGTGTTCACCGTGCGGCTGACAAACGATGGCAACTGGCCAAAAGTCGAAGCCACCTGCGCAACAGGAAGGCTTGGTTTTTCATCATCAAATACACCATCTGCCGGGCGTTGGTAGCGGTTAATTTCCCCCCATTCCACTTTCCAGGAACCAGAGCGGCTTTGCAAACTTTTCAATGCTTCCGATAAGTAAACCAATTGCTGCACCGGATCAATACTTTTAAGCAACGCATTGATGCGTTCGGTTTGATAAGTGGCTTCTTCGGAGGATTTTGCTTTTGGTAAGGCCAGCATCATTTTTGTCCCCCATTCCACTGCCAAAGTAGTTGCTACCGAATGAATGGCCGATCTCCTGTCCCAGTCTTTCAGGATTTGTACCGGTTCGGCCAATTGCTGCTTTAAAGAATCAGGAACCTGTGTGTAAGCCCTAAAAAGCGGAGGTAACAGTACATCAAAAGCCGCTAAGTAATGATCATAGCCTTTAGCAATCAATTCATCCAAAGTCAGCTTATTGCTATTGCCAAGGAGCCTGACCGCATTGATACCGCGGTAATTTTCGCCGTCCGGGGCCATGTATGCCGGATAGTTATTTTTATCCGGACTGCTTTTGCCGGAGGAAGTAAAAGGTGTAGAATTACAATTTTGGATCCAGCCTGTTGCCGGGTTGATTACCTGCACAATTTCATTCAAAGGATGAACGCCGTTCCATTCTGTTGCCTTTGTTGTTCCATCCACCGGCTGCGTCCAGTCTAATTTCGGGTTCCGTTTCGGCACAAAGTTTCCGTACCAAAAAGCAATGTTCCCCTGGTCATCCGCATAAACAGTGTTATTGGTAGCGTTGGAAAGCAGGTCCATTGCTTTTTTATATTCCGCAAAAGTATTGGCTTTGGTAATCAGCCAGGATTCAAGCAGCGCGTTGTAAGAACGGTTGTTTGCCTTCAAACTTAGCCATTTGCCATTCCTGCTGCCCAAAACCGGCCCATGCTGTGTGTAATAACCCGTAATGGTTTTGGGTGTGAGCTTGTCCCCTTCTTTTACCTTCAAAACCAATTGCCGGGCGACAACCGGTTTTTGCTGCCCATCGTATTCATAATACCATTGGTTGCCTTTTTTACTTACCTTTTCTTCGTACAGGTCAGCCACATCGGCATAACTGGAAGTGTGCATCCAGCCGCTGTGCGGGTTAAACCCCTGGTAAATAAAAAACTGTCCCCAGGTAACTGCGCCATAAGCATTTAAACCTTCTTCGCTCACGATCTGCACTTCGCTCCTAAAATAAAACGGCACATGCGGATTGATGTACAACAAGGCATGGCCGGAAGCGGATTTTGCAGGTGCAATGGCAAAACCGTTGGAACCAATCTCTCTTTCATTCAACCCATCTTCAATATTTCCTTTTTTAATTTCTTTGACTGAACCCAGTTTCTCCGGGCCGCTGATATAAAAATCCCTGGTTTCATTGAGGCTGATGCCGCCCGTAATCGTTGCCGCAACGCTGCCATCGGTAAACATCAGGGCATACCAAGGCTGATAATGATGAAAAATCAGCGGCTTAAATCCGGGGTGTTTGTACAGGTAGTAATTCATGCCATCCGCAAAAGCATCCATCAATTTTTTAAATCCGGGTGCGCTGTTTTGGTAGTCTCTAATGGCATCAGCACTATCGGCAATCAGTTGTAACTGCACATCAGTATATAAAATACCTTCGCCGTCCGCCTCCGACTGCCGGCCCAACTGGTACAAATAATTGTGTTCGATGCCTTTCAAATTCTCTTCGCATTGCGCGTACATCAAGCCAAAAACAGCATCTGCATCCGTTTTGCCATAAATATGCGGAACGCCCCAATTGTCTCGAACGATGGTTGCCCTTTTTGCTTCGGCCTCAAACCTGATGATCTCCTTGGGCGTAAATTTTTGTGCAATAGAAAACAAAGGCAGCAATAATAAAAAGATAAAGAATTGTTTTTTCATAGACGATAAATATAGTTAGTGCCTGTTTAACTTTCTGTCATAAAATCTGCTATGCTTCTTTTATGCCTATAAATCCTGTGTTTGTATCTGATGAAGGAGTAGCAACAACTTCCTTCGCTACTTCCAAACCAGAAACCAGTGCCGCTTCTACCGTTCCCAATTGTTCGCCTTCAAACAAAGCTTCCCCGGCAAAATAAACAGTTTGGGCAACTGGTGTTTTTAAGATTTCTCTTGCATTTTTAGTTTGTACCGTTGCATAACTGTAAGAACCACGCGTAAAAGGGTCGGCCGTCCAATTGTAAACTTTGTCAGCCACCAATTTTTGTTCGATAAAAGAAGTATCAACGTTAAAAATAGCAGCAAGGGAATTAATTGCTTCCTGTAAAAGTTCATCATCACTTAATTGTTAGATTTTATCTTTTGGGTTTCCTCCCAGCCATCCTGTTAAAACGTTATTATCTTGCAGGTTTTGCGTCCACCAGGTTGGTATTTTTTCTTCGGAGAACAAGAACTGCAAGTTTGATAATCCTTTTTCCTCCCAAAATGGTTCCGAAAATTCAATCAAAATTTTGATGATCACACCGAAACCCATTTCGTTTGCAGCTTGTCTTTGTTCCGGCAAATCCGGGCTGAATGTGATAGCACCATGTTCGTTTTTGTTTAAAGTTAAAACGCCCAACGGAATAGTGAGCACCAATTTTTTGCCGATAAAAACAGCATCATCTGTAGTGATTACTTCAACAGAACCAGCCTGCCAGCTCACTTGCTTTACAACAGAATTTAATACAATTTCTCCACCGAGATTTGTAATTTGATTTGCCAGAAAATCCATTAATTGAATATAACCGCCCAGGATACGGTATTGCGTTTCTTCTTCGTGCTCGCTCAGCCACTCATCCCGAAGCGAAAATAAACTGACACGTGCCGGATCAGCCGTATCATAACCTGCAGCAAACTGGATAACGGATTTACGCAAGCCAATGTATTTTTCTTCGTGGAAATATTGTTGTAAAAACTGTTCGAGCGACTGATCTTCCTGCACTTCCTTTAAAGCTTTTTCAAACTCGTCCCAATGCTCCATAAAAAATTCTGAAGGAACAATTTCTCCGTTTTTTACCTGGAAGTTATCGCCAGAAACCGCTTCGTATTTTATGCCTGCTTCTTTTAAAAGCTTTAAAGTGAGCGGTAATTCTCCGTGAATAAACTCGGCACCTAATTCAATTGGTGTTGTAAAATCATCTCCTGAAAAAGTATAGCAGCGGCCACCGATTCGGTTTCTGGCTTCTAATATGGTTACTTTTTTACCGGCTTTGGTAAGTTCTCTGGCAGCAAATAAACCGGCTGCACCGGCACCGATAATGATTGTGTGTTGTGGGGAATTCATGGTGGTAACAGGGATTGAGTAAATATGCGGTAATGGATTAGAAATAAAGCTAATTAAATTAGTTTTTTGATACGGTAATTGATATATTTGAAAATCAGCAGTAAACATACTATAACCTTAATATATGGCAATTTTTACAAGAGCAGAATTTTCAGGAATAGCTTCTTCAAAAATTACTTTTAATAAAAGTTTAAATGGAATTGTTAATGAGGCAAGGGCATTTTCAAAGACTAGTGCAACAACCAGTATTTTTCTTTCACACGCACATAGCGATAAAAATTTAATAGATGAAGCTATTACTTTTTTTAGCACACTCAACATATCAATTTATGTTGATTGGATGGATGAAACAATGCCCGAAAAACCAAATGGAGTTACTGCATCAAAAATCAAATCCAAAATTTTAAATAATGATAAATTTATTTTACTTGCAACAGATACAGCAATAATTTCGAAATGGTGCAATTGGGAAGTAGGAATTGGAGACGCTTATAAAATGCATTCAGACAAAATCTGCTTACTGCCATTAGCAGAAACGCGAGGACATTGGACAGGTAATGAATATCTTCAAATTTATCCTAGAATTGAATCCGTTCAAAAAGATAATTATTCATTATATGATAACATATTCAAACTCAAATATCCTAGTGGAACAGAAATATGGCTTGACGATTGGTTAAAAAAATGATTATGGAAAATAAATTGAAACATCTTGACTTTTTACAACTAGTCATAACAAGGATGAACGTAAATTCTTTTCTTTTAAAAGGATGGACTGTTACTTTAGTTTCCGCACTTTTCGCGTTTGCAGCAAAAGACACAAATATAAAATACATTATTATCACGTATATATGCATACCATTATTTTGGTTTCTGGATGGCTATTACTTAAGCTTAGAAAGACAATATCGGGAACTTTATAATGTAGTAAGACAGAGAGACGAAATAGATATTGATTTCGATTTAAATGCAAGACAATACAATAAAGGAAAGAACTTATGGATTCCTTGTACTTTTTCTTTAACACTTGGCATTTTCTACGGAACTTTAATTTTTATGACTGTCCGTAACTTGTACTATTGATAAATAATGTTTAAATTTAGTATAAAAAAGGGGCAAAGATGAACATAGATGAATTCAGCAAAAGGTATCCTGATGAGGCAAGTTGCATAGAAGCG